>Ga0310691_10001478_pt1 | contig 35755 bp, 45 predicted proteins | sample 176DNAGHGlowgp2_FD_203887 | JGI IMG/M metagenome (GOLD analysis project Ga0310691, IMG submission 203887) | Sheep rumen microbial communities from Palmerston North, Manawatu-Wanganui, New Zealand - 1766 DNA GHGlow gp2 (v2) (version 2) | ecosystem: Host-associated > Mammals > Digestive system >... | reverse complement strand
TGAGGACCTTGTTCGCCTTGCTCGCCTTGCTCACCTTTAGCACCAGTTTCACCTTGTGGACCTTGTGGGCCTTGCTCACCTTGCTCGCCTTTAGCACCAGTCTCACCTTGCTCACCTTGCTCGCCTTTAGCACCAGTTTCACCTTGTGGACCTTGTGGGCCTTGCTCACCTTGCTCGCCTTTAGCACCAGTTTCACCTTGCTCACCTTGATCACCTTTAGCACCAGTTTCACCTTGCTCACCTTGCTCGCCTTTAGCACCAGTCTCACCTTGTGGACCTTGTGGACCTTGTTCTCCTTGGTCGCCCTTAATAGTTTCTACCTCAGCCAATTTATTATCAATTTCTGTTTTATTATAAACATCATTAGAATTAGCTTTAGCTTCAAGAGCAGTATTTAATGATCCTAATACAGTGTCATTATCACTAAGTTTGTCAGCAATCTCCTTTAATGTATCTAATGTTTCAGGGGCAGCTCCAACAACCTCAGCAATCTTTTCACCTACATATGTTTTAGACGCATAGTTTTCTAAGTCAGATGAATCAAATGAGCCAGTTTCACCTTGTGGGCCTTGCTCACCTTGTGGACCTTGCTCACCTTGTGGACCTTCTGTAGCGTTGTTTTTAATCCAACTTAAAAGTTCACCAGTTGTATTAATAGTTACATTTTCTTCTACTTGGGCCCCATTCCAATCTATATCAACTGATTGTACTGATGGTGACCAATTTGATGTTGTTCCACCATCTGTCCAAACATCATTATTGGATACTGTTGCTACACCGTTTACTTGTGGCATTAATTTATTATTTTTGCGTATTTTATTAAACGTTATATCATCTATTGTAGCTTTAACAAATCCAAGCCCATTATTTGATATTGAACCAGTTATTGTGTTTGCCATATTTTATGTTTTTATATTTTTATTATAATTTTTATTAATCAAATTTAATATATGCTATTCCATTAGAACCTGCCTCTATTACAAATACTGTCTTACCTGATGGATTTACTATATTTAATTCATCCGCAGTATATGGATCAAATTGTTTTGAATAATCTAAAGTGCCACCAAATGTAGGAGTGCTCCATGAACTTGGGAATATAAATACATTATAACCACGAGATAATGTTAATGTTGAATCATTAGCTGGTTTAGTAACCTGATTATAACTTAATCCATTAATATATTCTTGTGATTGTATTTCTTCTTCTGTACCCATACCTTGATACCAAGTATATGTTGGTTCTGGTTCTTCACCACCGCCTTGAGTAATTTCATCAGCTGCAGCTTGAGCTTCATTAGAAGTTTGATTGATTGCGTCAGTTGTAGCTTGTGCAGTTTCAAGACCTGTAGCAACATTATTAAGTCTTTCAATAAGGGCTGTTTCAAGTTCATCATTCTTATCAGATTGATTTTCTGAAGCTTCAGGAACATATGATTCAAACTCATCCTTAGCATTATTAAATGCTTCTACACATTCATCATAATAAGCTTGGTTTTCTGTCAATAAACCTTGTGCAGTAGTTTTAATGTCATCTATTTCAACGATGAATGCATTAATACTTGCAATGTTTGCTTGTGCTGATGCTGTGTTACCACCATTTTCATAATTGCCATCAGTATCATTTGCAGCTAACTTATCGAGTAATGCTTGAAGTTCAATATATTGTTGAGAACCTTCTTCATATGATTGAAGAGCATTTTCGATGTTTTGCTTAACTGTTGCTGCTAATTGACTAGCTTCATTGGCATTATCTAATGTTGCTGTTGCGATTTCTTCATATGATTGTGTTGTTAAAGAATAGTTATTATCATTCAATGCTATGAATTCAGTTTCATAAGAATGATCAATAAGATAAATAATATACTTAACATCTACAACATTTTTTGCAGCTGTGTCCATTTGTTTTTTTGCAGTTTCCTTGTCAACATATGCTTGGCCAACAACACCCATGTATATGTTAATTTTCTTAATGTCTGTCATTGTAAATAATTATATTTTTATGATTTTTGATATGATTTTTTATAAAAATAAGTCAAGAAAATCTTACATCTTTAGTGTAAAATATGAATTAACTTAACAATTTTTACTATTTTTAATTAATAATAATATTATCTTAATATATTAATATATATGCTTAGCAAAGAACAAATATTAGAACGAAATAAGCTCATAGGAGAAAATGGACTTAAGACTCGTATGAAGAGAGCTAAGCAAATATGTAAGACATTTAAGTTTAAGATAGATTATATTAATTGTAATAAAGAGCAAAAAGAATATATTAAAATGCTATTTGTAGAAGCTAAATGGATTTATAACTATCTTATAAGTCAAGACAACATATATTCTTTTAACTATAAAGATTTAAAGCAAATTACACATAAAGATAAAGATAGAAATGATATCATATCAGATATCAAATATGTTAAGTCAAGTGTAAAACAAGAATTAATAGCACAGATAGTCAATCAAATAAAAGGATTGTCTAAGCTAAAGAAAAAAGGACATAAAGTAGGCAAGTTAAGATATAAGTCTGAATTTAACTCCATTAAGCTAAAACAATATAACATAACTCATTCTCTTAGAGGAAATAAGTTTAAGATACAAGGAATTAAAAAACCTATACGTATATTAGGATTTAGACAGCTAAATAAATATGACAATATAGACTACACTACAGCTAATCTAATTTATGATGGTTTAGACTATTATGTTTGTCTTACATGTTTTATAGATAAAGATAATACAGATAAAACATATAATATTGATTATAATAATGATATAGTAGGCATTGATATGGGTGTGTCTACTAGTTTGACTCTTTCTAATGGAACTAAATATGACATATCTATTGGAGAAAGTGATCGTCTTAAGAAATTACAAACTAAGCTAGTTACTAAACAAAAAGGATCAAACAATAGATATAAACTTATTAAGAAAATTAGAAAGGAGCATATCCATATAAACAATAAAAAGAATGACATATCAAATAAAATAGTACATTCAATTCTAAGTAATAACAAAACAATTGTAATACAAGATGAACAGATAAGTGAATGGAGACAAGATGGTTTGTCTGGCACTAAGATACAACATTCTATATTAGGCAGGATAAAAAGTAAGCTTAGTATGAACGATAGTGTTGTGATATTAGACAAATGGTTTCCTACAACTAAATATTGTTCTAAGTGTGGTAATAAAGTTGAATTAGAATTGAAAGATAGGATATTTGAATGCCCTAATTGTAAGACAAAAGAAGACAGAGATATACATGCAGCAAATAACATGATATATTTCTATCTTCAATACATAAATGCGCCAGGAACTGACGTTAATATGCCTGTACCCAATAAAATTTCTTACAAAGAATTTATTGAGAAACGGGAAAGCACTACATCTTTCGAATAGTACTAGTTCATTTTTATTAAAATAGTATTTTCATATTTATAATTTCTTATATAATGTTTCTTATAATGTTTCTTAAAAGAGATATTTAAAAAGATACATACTATGAACCATAAAGAAACAAAAAATAAAGCAAAAAATAAATGGAATACTTGATGTGTATAATTTCACCAAATATTCCATTTTTATTCTCTCTATGTGATTTTAATTTTTTTTTAAATTTTCAATATGAATTTACAAAAATAAGCCCAGAAAGATACATCATCTTTAGTGTTGTGTATGAATGGGCTTTAATTAAAATTATCTACATTTAAGCTCAATATTGTGTAATTGAATTAAAAGTATGAAACATCCTTTGATGTTGAATTAAAACTAAACTATATTTTAATACAACATAACATAATTGAAATAAATATAGATATATTCTATTTTAAATTAAATGGATAGATTAGAAAAAAATAAAACAATAGCACAGACAATGAGAGAAACTTATGCTAAACGTAAGTTTCAAATATGTAAATGCTTTAAATTTAAAGTAGATAAATCTAATCTATCTAAACATCAGGCTGAACAACTTAAAATGCAATTTGTAGAAGCTAAATGGATATATAATTACCTTTTAGATAAAGACATATATCATTTTGACTATAAAGAACTAAACACTATTACACATAAAGACAAAAATAAAAATGATGTTCAAGTAAATATATCTTATATCAGTTCAGCATTAAAACAAGGCATAATAAAACAAATAATCAACCAAATTAAAGGATTATCCAAACTAAAGAAAAAAGGATATCAAGTTGGTAAACTAAAATATAAGAGTGAATTTAACTGTATTGAATTAAAACAATATGGAAATACACATAGTATACGAGGCAAAAAGTTTAAGATACAAGGGATAAAAAAACCAATAAGGGTAAACGGATTAAAGCAATTAGATAAATATAATAATATAGATTATGCTAATGCCAAATTGATATATGATGGCATAGATTATTATATTAGCTTAACATGCTATATAGATAAAGATAATATAGATAAAATATATAAAAATGATATAGTAGGCATTGATATGGGTGTGTCTACTAGTTTGACTCTATCTAATGGAACAAAATATGACATATCTATTGGAGAAAGTGAGAAACTTAAAAGACTACAAGTTAAACTTAGTAGACAAATAAAAGGCTCAAACAATAGATATAAGACTATTAAGAAAATCAGAAAAGAGTATATCCATATAAACAACAAGAAAAATGACATATCAAATAAGATAGTTCATTCAATTCTAAGTAACAACAAGACAATTGTCATACAAGATGAACAGATAAGTAAATGGAGACAAGATGGTTTGTCTGGTACTAAGATACAACATTCTATATTAGGCAGGATAAAAAGTAAGCTTAGTATGAATGATAGAGTTGTAATATTAGACAAATGGTTTCCTACAACCAAATATTGTTCTAATTGTGGTAATAAAGTGGAATTAGAATTGAAAGATAGGATATTTGAATGTCCTAATTGTAAGACAAAAGAAGACAGAGATATACATGCTGCAAATAACATGATATATTTCTATCTTAGATATAATTCTATTTCACTTCGTTCATAGAATGAAGTTATAATAAACTTGATAGGTCAGGGACGGATCAAACAAGTATAAAAGGGCCTGTAAAGATTACCTACAATAAATTTGTAAGTAACCTTGCTAAGCAGGAAGATACAACGTCTTTAGCGTTGTGTTAGTTCACCATTGTATCAAACCATAAGTTAATGAAATGCCTGCAGATAATGACCAATTTCTATTTATAATATCATATCCTCCATTAATTGCTGGGCCAAGGTTCCATCTCTTTTTCTTTTCCTTAGGAACCGTAAAACCTGAAATTTCATTATACTTAACATAAGGATTTGTTGACTTAACATAAATTTTTGCATCCTTGTCCATAACTAAAGTATAATCAAAATATATTACATCCTTTGTAATATGGACGCCTAAGCTATCGTTATGATAATTAACATTTCCTTCAAGTTTACGATACTTATTATTAAAATCAAAATCTTTTGTAAAACCCTTATATATTGTATCATGTGCAACAATATATGCGGTATCCTTTTCAGGGTTTTCTATTTCTCCGCCAATGGTTATGATCTGAGTAACTACCTTTGGATTTAACTTCATACTATCAATTTGATCATAAAGACTTCTATTTAATAGTTTAAGTGTTTTTATATCTGATTCAAATGCAAGCTTAGTAGCAACTAAATTTCCATTTTTGTCCTGATAATACTTAATAGTATCATTCAAGGCCTCTATGTTATGTTTATATTCTCTACTTACATCCGTGCACCTATTTACTGAAACACATACAAATGCAACAAGTAAACAAATAATCAAAATATAAATTACATGTGTTTTTACTTTAGACCATAATTCATTGGATAAATATTTCATTACATATTAATAAATATTTTTAGATTAGAACTTCTCATATTCCTTTTGCAAATTATAAATATTAGTAGTTCTTTTAATTTGATTATATGCTCCTCTCAATCTTGCTTCATAGCCAGCATGTCCACCATATCGCCCTCCTTTAGCTGTTGTATATTTAACCATGAGCTGTTGTTCGGTCTTTCCTTTTACTAAGTAATGTTTCTTCAGTACTTCACAGTAATGATTAACAGCAACTTCGTAGTTTGGATAACGTTTTTTAATTATACCGAACATTGATCTTCTTGATGATTCACGACCCGCACCAGTTGTTCCATAACAAGTTTCAATTTGGGTTTGTGCCATCATAAAGCATATATCAATGTTATTATCTAATCCTGCTTGTACCAAATATTTTGGAATAAATTGATGGGATTTTGGTGCATATCTTTTTATATACTTATTTACCTCCTCAATCAATTTATCTTGTATGCTATCCTTTATTTGTAATGAATCTATAAATTGCACAGTATCTATTTTTGTTATATTTTTTGGATTGTTTGATACATGTGTAATCTTTATAGATTTACGATTTACTGGGGCTGAATTGCATGTTAAGAAATACAGACTTCCAGATAATAGCATTAATACAGCAAGAGCTGATAATAGTTTTTTGTTTGTGATTCTCTTGAATCTTGTGAATTTAGTTTGTTCCATAATTATTAGTTTATTTTTAGTTTATCGCCTCGTTAATATATAACTGTCACTTATATAAAAACTCGACTTAGCCAAAACTTCACTTAACATTCTGTTAGCAAAGGTCACTCATTTGACTCTTGAAAATCTAGTTGCTAAATTATATTATATAAAAATAGTAATTTAATAATAATAATTTAAAAATATTTATAATATGTATATAATATGTATTGACTAAAATATTTAAATATTTATTTTATAATTTATTTTTATAAAAGGTAATATAATAATTATACATAATGAAAACATTGAAAGAACATATAGTAGAAGGTCTAAAGATCAGTGCTAATACAAAAGTAAACACACATAATTATCATCCTAAGACAAAGGACGAGCTAGAAGACCTTATTAAGCAACTTATTGAGGAACGTGGTGAGAATGCCAACTTAAATGACATAGACACATCAGAAATAACAGACATGGAAGACTTATTTACGTCTATGACATTCAATGGAGATATCTCAGGTTGGGATGTAAGTAATGTTACGAATATGAAAATGATGTTTTATCGTTCTATTTTCAATGGAGATATCTCAGGTTGGGATGTTAGTAAGGTAGAAGACACGGGAGGCATGTTTGCATGTTCCGAATTCAACGGAGATATTTCTAAATGGGACGTAAGTAATGTTGAGCATATGGACTCAATGTTCCAACGTTCCAAGTTCAATGGTGATATATCTAAATGGAATGTGAGTAACGTTACGAATATGGCAAATATGTTTGCAGAGTCTAAGTTCAATGGTGATATATCAAAGTGGGATGTAAGTAACGTTACAAATATGTCATGTATGTTTCGGTCATCCAAGTTCAACGGAGATATATCCAAATGGCTTGTAAGTAACATTACAGATATTAAATATATATTTTATATGTCACCATTACAAAAAAATCCTCCTAAATGGTATAAGAGATGAAAACATATAATTCGTAAACAAATGAAAATTTTATAATTCGTAAACAAATGAAAGATTTGAAAGAACATATAGTAGAAGGTCTTAAGATTGACGCTAAGTCAAAAGTAAATGCAAAATCTTATAAGCCAAAGAATAAACAAGAATTAAAAGATATTATAAAAACACTTTTAGATGAACGTGGTTATAATGCTGATTTGACCGATATAGATACATCAGAAATTACTGATATGTCGCATTTATTTGATAATGGCAAATTTTTAAATTTTGATGGTGACATCTCAAACTGGGATGTCAGCAATGTTACTAATATGAAAGATATGTTCGCTGATTCAGATTTCACAGGTAATAATGGTGATATCTCATGTTGGGATGTGAGTAATGTTGAAAATATGGAAGAAATGTTTTGGCGTTGTAAAAATCTTAGTATTGATATAAATAATTGGGATGTAAGTAAGGTAACAAATATGAAAAATATGTTTATGTATACGCCATTTAAATCACGTCCTGATTGGTATAAAAAGTAATGAACATTACTTTAGATGAAAAAAGAAAATGATGAAATAGAAACAAAAAAGTAACTAAAAAACAAATGAAAGATTTATAATTTGTAAACAAATGAAAATTTTATAATTCATAAATAAATGAAAGATTTATAATTTGTAAACAAATGAAAATTTTATAATTCATAAATAAATGAAAGATTTATAATTTGTAAACAAATGAAAATTTTATAATTCGTAAACAAATGAAAGATTTAAAAGAACATATATATAATAACATATTAGAAGGACTTAAGATCGGAGCTAAGACAAAAGTAAATACATATAACTATCATCCTAAGGACAATGGTGAACTAAGAGATCTTATTGAAGAACTTATTTTAAAACGTGGTCTTAACGCTGATTTGAACGACATAGACACTTCGGCTATAGAAGACATGTCATATATGTTTGAGAATTCTGACTTTAATGGTGATATATCTGGTTGGAATGTAAGTAATGTTAAAAGTATGCAACGAATGTTTGCCTTTTGCAGATTTGATGGTGATATATCTAAATGGGACGTAAGCAACGTTACGGATATGTATAAAATGTTTAGTAATTCCACATTCAATGGGGACATTTCAGAATGGGACGTAAGCAATGTTGGTGATATGCATGGTATGTTTGATAAGTCCAAGTTTAATGGTGATATATCTAAATGGGACGTGAGTAATGTAACAGATATGTTTTGCATGTTTGAACGTTCACAATTCAATGAAGATATATCTAGATGGGATGTCAGTAAAGTGGAGAATATGTTTGGTATGTTCATGAAATCTAAGTTCAATGGCGACCTATCAAAATGGAATGTTGATAATGTAAAAGACATGGGAAGTATGTTTAATCATTCGCCATTCAATGGAGATATTTCTAATTGGGATGTTAGCAATGTGGAAGATATGGGACATATGTTTTATGGGTCTAAGTTCAATGGAGACATATCCAAGTGGGATGTTAGTAATGTTAAGGATATGTATAATATGTTTGATGAATCCCCATTAGAAAAGAATCCGCCTAAATGGTATAAGAAATAGAAATGATGAGATTATGGGTAATGTATATGAAAATAAGATAAAGAATCATAAGCCTAAAAAGAATTCAAGATATCATCAAGGGTACGTACCAAATAAATATTGTACCAAGTTGTTTAGGTCTGTTAAAAATGAACCTATCATATATCGTTCTGGGTTGGAACTTCAATTTATACAATTTTGTGAAAATAATCCAAAGATAGCAAAATGGGCGTCTGAGCCTATATCAATAAAATATATATGCAGATTGGATAATAAAGAACATGATTATTATCCAGATTATGTTATTGAAACTATAGAAGGGGAAAAGATAATTGTTGAGATTAAGCCTTATGGACAGACAATAAAACCAGCCGCAGTAGATTCGATGTGGCTTAAGGAATCATGGATAAAGAATTGTGATAAATGGAAGGCGGCTAATGAATTTGCCCATAATAATAATGCGAAATTTATTATAGTTACAGAAAAATTTTTCGAATAAAGAATGAAAGATATAGTTTTATATATATACGAAAGAAATGGAATTAGCACAGATATAAACATATTAGTTGACTATATATATAATTTAATTAAAGATTATGTATATCAAGAATCTAATGATGACAAAACATCTTGGCTATGGCAGCAATATAAAGAATATGGGGATGACTATCCAATTGAAATAAATTTTTCAGATATAGATAAATTTAATCAAAAACGATATAATTTACAAACATATAGAACAATGGGGCCTGATTATGCGGATTATGATTGCGATATGATTGTTAATATCGGAAAAATGCAAGGATATGGGTTAATGGATAGTAATGAGCCATTATTGCACATCAATGCAAATTTCATTAAGACAAAAGAAATATTTGAAAAAAATAAAACAAATATTAAAAATACATTGGCTCATGAATTAACACATTATGTTCAATATCAAGCTAATGGTGGCACACATTTGAAATTTACTTCTGGAGCAGTATCAAAAGAATTAATTGACAACACTAAAGGAAACATGAGATATTATTTAATTAATTTCTTATTATATGTATTAAATCCTATAGAGATGGATGCTAGAAAAATGGGATTATATCAAACTATGTCTGAAGAAATTGAAACCCGTCTAAGAGAATATAAACAGTTAAGTAAAGAAACGGAATTTAACAAAGATGATTTCATAAATTTTTGCTTATATCATAAAGACTATGAAAACGATGTACTGCATACTAAATATTTTGATTTAGTTGATAAAGCAATAGAAGAAGATACATGGGGAAAATATCAATTATGTATTGATGATATTGATAATAAATATAGAGATGATAGCATAATTTATGTATTATTAAATATATGTGATTGCCGAGAAACTCGTCCACATTTACCAATGCCATCAAAAACAAATTATGTAAGGGCTATAAATAGTAAAAGTAAGTTTGAACTATATCAATCTAAATTATTAAGACATTATCGAAAAAATATAAAAAATCATAAAAATAAAATAAAGAAAGTTATTAAATTAGTTTTAGATGAAAAACATTTAATTTAAATTAAAAAATAACTAAAAAATAACTATATTATATATATTATATTAAAAATATGAAAAATTTAACTAAATATATTTCAAAGCCTAAAAGAATATCAGAGAATGAAGTAGATGAATTATTTAAAGAACATGATCAATTAATGAATAAAATGATAAAAAGATGGAAGTCTGATAAATTATTAAAGCCATTAGATCCATATTTTAAATGGAAATCACATGAAATTTCTATGAGTGATTTTAAAGCATTATCAAAAGATGACATAATGAATATGATGAATGCTTGTAGAGAACTTCAAGATAAAAATTATAATAATGATGCTGATGATCCTAAAGATTGGTTTAAAGATTCAGAATTAGCAACATTATTAGATGCTGTCGAAATGGAACTTATAAATATATACCCACTTTTCAAATAATGAAAAAATTATCTGGCGTTTTAGAAAATAAAAAGATATCAAAAGTTATCGATAAAAACATTGTTTCTCTTATTGATATAGATGAATCTATTATAGATAAGATAAAAAATATAGATGGTTATAAAATAAACGAATGCTGTGGATGCGGATGCTGCATTGATGATAAAATATGTTCATCAGATCCAGGATATAATCAAATTAATTGGTTTTATTCTGAACAAGAAATAGTAAATAAGCTAAATACTAATGTTACTGTTCAGGATATGTTGAATATTGATACACAATTTAATAAATTTAGATTTACTTCTGGACCTGGAGACTTAAATATTTTGTATTTTAAGGAATCAACAAATATTGAAACAATGCAGCAATTTAATGTTGGACTTACAAATTATTCATCTAATAAATCCTTATATGATTTTATAAAGAATACATGTGAAAAATATGAATTATCTTATCCAATATGCTTAACTAGATTGGATGGAAAAATTCAATTGTTTTTTGTTAAATTTACAGGATCAAATGGTAAGGAAGGATCTATTAAGTCATCATTAACACAAATAGCAAAAACATTAGGTGAGCTTGAAAAAAATGAAAATATAACATGGTCTCAAGTACTTGATGTATCTATAGATAATGCTGATGATGTTTATAGCTTTGTAATTACTGTTACATGTGATCAAACTAAATTTAAAGAAAACACAAATCAAATTTTATAATAATGTAAAAGACTTAGGAAAGATTTAAAAGACAAAATATTTGAATCATCATTTTCAGATACTGAATTTGATAAATCTATAAAAGCTCCTGAAAAGAAAAAGGTGCAAAATGCAATATATAAGCAATTAGAAAAGACAAACACAACAGGTCATTATTATCATGATGAAGCATGGGAAGGCGTAAAGTTGGTAAAGAAAGATATTGAAGATGCTTTCAAGACTATAAAGAATCCTGAACACGAATATGAAGTATCTATTGCTCCTGATAATGACGGATATCGTAAATCAAAAGATGGTATGTCTCAATGGAAACAATACAAAGTTGAAATATATGTGAAAGGAGCTGAACAACCATTTATGGGTGGTACATTAAATTGTCACGCGGCTGGAACTGTAGAAGATCCGTTTGAGACATATGACATGTCTTGTTGTATAGGATATTAAAGATTATTATAAATAAATACGAAAACTAATTATGAAAAATTTCCAAGATTATTTTTGTGAACGATTGCTTATTAAAGAATGTATAAGAAATATCAATGAAGCAAAAGAACCAATAAAGTTACCTTATACATTTGATATATATAATGAAGGCTCAAAGAATGTTAACTATAAAATAACAAAATCTACTATTTACAAAATTTTCTTTAGTATAGTTAAGTCTGAAGATTATTCAGATTATTCACAAATGATTAAATTACCATTACCAGGTGATAAGATTACTTATAAGGAATTTCCAAATAAAGAAAATACTAAAAATTGGACAGTAGTTCCTGAAATTAGTGAACATACATTGGCTGGTGCTTGGTATTCTGACAAGTTCAAGGAATATAATTATAATAAGTATAATAAAGATTGGAACGATTGGTTTGCTATGGTTAAGCCATATATGAAGGGAAAATTGTCTGTTACTTTATCAGAAACTGATGATAAGGATAGTTTTAAATTTAAAATATTGGAACTTCAGGTTAATAATGAGCAATTTAATAAAGAAAGAGCAGAAAAAATAAATGAATTAAAAGATCCTAAGAATCTTGAAACATGGGCTCAGGAAGCAGATGCTAAAGAAAAGGCAGAAATCAAGAAACGCGAAACAGATGAAGCTAATAAGAAGAAAGCATCTGAAGAATGGAATAAATGGTGGAATTCATTATCCGACGCTGAAAGAACTTCATGGTCAATGGGATATGGTAGAAATAAATATCAAGGAGACTAAAATATGAAAGATTTAAATAAATACATATTAGAAAAGAAAAAGACGTTTGAATTAAATATAGATGAACGTCAAGCTTTAGAAACAACGGTTGGTATAGCTTTAGGTAATCTTGGCGAAGATGACGATATAAAACAATTTAAAAAGTTTATAGATTCTTTATCTAATGAAGAAAATGAAAATTTGGAAACATTATATGATATACTATCGGATGAAGAAACCTATAAAAAGATATATCAAAAGAACATCACACCAGAAGAAACATTATTAATCAATAAACTTTATCATTATTGTGATGATAATAATATGCTTGATAATCAATGGGATTTAATTGATGCATTTGAAAAAATATGCTTATAAATTATGAAAGATTTAAAAAAGTATATAATTGAATCTAAAAGGAAATTATCAAATGTATCAAAAGATATATTTAAATATGATATATTAGGAATTTCTGGAGATGATAAAGAATTAAATAATGATTTAGATTCGTGGTTTAATAATCATAAAAATTTAAATCTATATTTAGATAATGAAGCACAGATTTATTTTAAAGCTGAAAAATTAAACTATGAATTTATAAAAATTGATAAGGATGAAATAAATAATATCTTAGATATATTAAAAAAAGATAGTAAATCATATTCTACAAATTATGGAGATTTTATTATAAGTAATGATATTATTTATTCAAAAACTCCTGATGGAATTGTAATTATTAAATAACCATGAAAAGATATACAAGTTGGATTAATGAAAATAAAGACGAAATAAAACATTATGTTGACGGAATATTAGTTAGCCCTGATGATGAAATATTGATTTTACAAAGGGCTAACTATATGAAGCAATTTAGAGGATTATGGGGATTTGTTGGTGGTTCTATTGAAGAAAAAGACAAATCTCCAAAAGATGCTATCATTAGAGAAGTTAAGGAAGAGACAGGAATTGAATTAACCTTTAATGAACAACATCATATGAAGTCATTTGATAAACATGAACATATGGGTGGTACAAATGATAAGGAAGTAGTTTCAGATACAGAATATTGGTTAATTAAATTAGAATCAAAACCAGAAATAAAATTATCACGAGAACATCAAAGATATAAATGGATGGTTGAAGATAATTTTAAAGAAAAACAAGGTAAGTATATGCCAGATGTTTTTCATGAAATACAAAATTATTACTTAAATATTTAAAGATGCCAATTATACAAAAACCTGAGCAGATAACTATAGGATATTCTGGTACATTAAAGGATATATCATCAAGAATTTATGATCCTGAAGAAATTAAAGCTTATCAATTAGATGAAGCCATAAATAATCATCCATTAGCAAAACGTCCTACATCCATACGATCAAAATTAGCATATAAAGAGATAATGCATAATGCTAAAATAACAAAGAAATATCTGCTTCCTGGCCAAGCTGTTTTATTTCATTATGCTGAGCCAAAGTATAAAGAAGAATTGGAATATTATGATAAGACACCATTTACTTTATTCTTGGGTATTACAAGAACTAATGATGGTAATATTCGTGAGGTTGGAATGAATTTACATTATTACCCACCATTTGCGAGAGCACGAATATTAACGCATACATATGAAGTATTTAAGCCATATTTTGATAAGAATTTTAATGAAGTTACTGGTAAGCCAAACACATTTATTTCATATGATAGACTTAAGCATTTAATGAAAAATAATTTAAAGATTGCGTTTGGCATTAAAATGTATATTCCTGTGCTAAGACAAGCTTCATGGCTTATTCCAACAAGATTATTATCAACAGCAATCTATACCGAAGGACATTTTTCAAAAGCTAGCTTACAACAAATATTTCACTTTTGGCGTCAATTTTAATTATTTAATAAAGATATAATAATATAATAAATATATATAATATTCATATGATTATTTTTATATAAATAGATTAATAAATAGATTAATATTTAAGTATAATGAAAACTATAAAAGATATAATATCAGAAGCTAATGTACCTCAATGGAAAAATGATCAATATTTAATTATTGGGGCTATCGAAAACGAAAAGGCTCATATTAAAGATTATGTTTCCTATAAAAATATCACAAATGCAAAATGGTTAATTCCAGTATTATTTGGTGAATCTAAAGAAGAATATCAGGAAGATTGGATGAAAGAATATGCAAATGAAATAATTGAAAAGATACAAAAGGAAAAAGATAAAAAAGATTTTTCTTTATGCTATCAAGGAGATTCTGGTTATATTCTTATCGTTAAAGGTACTGCTATAGTTGATATGTAAAATTATATTAAAAGATAATTAAAAGATAATTAAAAGATAATTAAAAGATAATTAAAAGATAATGAAAAGATTTACTGAACATATTAAAGAAACATTTAATGAAGTAAAACCTGGTAATCAATTATTAAATACTGGTGTTACAAATCATTATACACCAATACAAAATATATTAACAAATATTAACAATTTATTTTGTACATCATTAGGAATAGTTGCATCTGTCGGGGAAGATAATGTATCCATTAAGTTATCAAGTTCACAATTTACTTCTCAGGAAAAAACAAATGAGCTTTTATGGAGATCTTTATATAATGATGTATTTACTTATGGTACAAGTTCATTACAAGGTTATATAACAGCACAAGGACTTCCTAAAATAACTATGATTAATTTAGGAGGATATTTTGTTGTTTATTTTTCACCTGATGATATGCCTGCAATAGCAAATGGATGTGATGATGAATGTTGTGATAAATGCGATTGTCCATGTCCATGTGAAGCAAATGAATGTCTATATGACGAATTTGAATTTAGCCATGTATATGAGGAGGATGATCAAAATCAAGATGATAAGCAAAATCAAGATGACACATCTGATAAAAAATCAGAAAATAATGAAGACATAGATGGCGCTAAACATAAGGAAGATCCAAAGCCAAATGAAGTAACTATTGAAGATATATTAAATAATGAAGATAAAGTTAAAGCAGCAAAACAATTAGAAATATTAATATCACAAGCAGTAAATTTGCCTCGTGAATTTTATTGCGCTGCTATTAAATTTAAAAATGATGATGAAGCAATTGCATTACGTTGGAAATATGAAAAGAAACTACCAACAGGCAAATCATCTGAAAATACAAGATCATTAATACATATATTTACTGGAGATGACCAAAAGGTTTGGGTACAGGACTATGCTAAAGATTCAATTGTTGAATTACCTCAAGAAATAAAAACATTAATTGATAATGTATTAAAATTCTTAAAGGTTGAAAAAACTGATGACCCAGCTATATTTACATTAGGAAAAGAATCCGATAAATCTGATGATCAAAACAAAGATGATGATCAAAATAGCGACGATAATCAAGATAACCAAAATAAAGATGATCAAAATCAAGACGATAAAAATTAAGATAATATAAATGAAAGATTTAACTCAACACATTTATCATAGCATTTATCATAGTATTGATAGTTCTTTTATAACAGAAGGTCGCACAATTAATGAAATAACAATTAAAGATCAAAATAACAAAGAAGTTAATGTTGCTTATTATTGTTATGATAAAGAATCTTTAGATAAAGTTATTAAACAATATGAATCAGTTGGTAAATATTGGAAAGATAAAGGCTTCTTTTTAACATCAATAAAAAACAAATCAACTTGGGTTGTTGATATGAATAAAGAATTTCATATGAATACATGGAGACCTAATGGTGATTTTATTGAATATGATGATAATGAAGAAGAATATACTTATAAAGAACTTCTTGAATTATTAGATAAAGGTGAAACAATGTTAGTTGTGATAAATAAATAAATAATATATATGAAAGACATAAAAAGATTCATATTAGAATCAACAAAAGAAATAACTGTTAAACCTAGTCAAGAAGGATCTATTGACGAAATTGATTTATCAGTTGATGATAATGACATATCAAAAAACACAATTAAAAAATTAGAAAAATATTTTCCAACAGATATTCCTGTTCATTTATATAATGATTATGATTGGGATAAAACATTAGATCATTTGTGGGATGAATGTACTGACGATAAAAAAGTTGATGAGATAGAAGACAATAATTCAACAATATTTTGTATATTCAAATATAATGATAATTATATTGCAACATTAGAAGACGAATTCGATACACAAGCAATAATTATATCAGGAGAATTTAAATTATAAAAATATATAAAACGACATAAATGAAATCATTACAAGAGTTTATTACAGAAGCTGAATCTTCTAATGATGTATATGTAGTATATTTTGGTGATGGAACAATGCAAAATTTCTATTATACTGAAGATGATGCTAAACAGGAAGTGGAATCATTAAATAAAGAAGTACCTGATAATAAAGCATATTTCAAAAAGGAGCCACGTAAAAACATTGAAAAATAATTTTGAAAACTATATGAAAAAATAAAGGAATTGATTAAATTATCAGTTCCTTTTTCTATTTTAAATATACCATATAATTTGCTTATAAGTATGTTAGACTATAAATGTAAATTATATGGTATTAAAATGATCATACTAAATGAAGCATATACATCTAAATGTAGTTTTATTGATAATGAAAAAATATGCAAACATAAAACTTATTATGGAAAACGAATCAAACGTGGATTATTTGAATCAAAACATGGACATAAAGTAAACGCTGATGTAAATGGATCATTCAACATAATGAGATTAGGCATACAAAAATGTAACTGTGATGTACTAAATGTAGTACCAACAGATAAGAGGTATGTGTATAACCCGGTTAGAATAAAATTAATTCTATTTCGCTTCATTCATAGAATGAAGTTATAATATATAAATTTGAAATTCTTATAAAATTAAACTATATTTAATTATAAACTAATAAAAATAATTAAATAGTTTTTTATACATTAATATTATGATTCTATATATTAATTATATTATGTTTAACCAAAAATAAAAAACAAATGAAAGTATATAGATTAGTACATAAAGATTATAATGGTGAAGTAGTTTTTGGATTACCATTTCCATATAATCAACTTGAAGGTGAAAAGAAAATAAATTATTTGTTTAGTAAGTTTAAACCATGGAGACAATGTATTCCTTATTATAAAGGATGTAAGTTTGGATTTATTTCAAAAGATGCATTAATGTCATTCTTACATTATGATAAAAGTATAACAGAGCAGGAATATAATGATATTATTGATAAGTTTTATATAGAAAGTTTTGAGGTATCTGCATGGAGTGCAGGTCTATCAAAATATTTATGTACATATTTTGATGATGAAATTGATACATCTGTATTTCCAATTGAACATATTAATTTAAATGATTTAAAAGATTATGATTATAAATATGTAGTACAATCATCAATATATGATGAAGATATTAAATTAGTTAAAGAAAGATACTATCAAAATATAAAAACGTATTATTGATATATTATTGATATATTATTGATATTAATTGAATAAAAAATATTACAATTTTAACAACTATTTTTTATAAATTTTAAAATAATTTTAGCTTATGAATTTTAACAGTGACAAGTTTTTGTTTAAAGAGTTGGTTAACACATTTTCGTATACTACAGCTTCACAAAATAGGGAGGCATACGCAGATGTAAGTATTAATGGTAGACGTTACAGAAAGTACGGTACATTGCAGGCTGTAACATATGTCGGTAATTTGTATAAAGTTGGTGAAGACAAACAAGTATTGGTAATTGGTATGTCAAAGCAACACCCATGCGATGTAAAAGTTAATAAAGAGTATGGATATGAAGTAGCTCATGGAAATGCATTGGATGACCCATGTATGATCATTGAGGTACAGGGTAAGTTTAATAAACGCAGATTTGTAAATCTTGTTGAATATTACATTAGTACAATGAAGCTTGAATTTATTAAAACACGTGACGAAATTATAGCAGAAGGTAAAGATCCTAAGAAATATAATCGTTAAGCAAACATGTTTATAAACAGTTTAATGAATCAGTTCGGATATTCGGAAATGTACGAATGGTCCGAACTTTTTAAGTTTAATATTGTTCCTTATGGACGATTTGTAACATTTGATAATAATGAACCTGGTAAAATACGATTAGGTCATACAAGTGATTATATCATAGGTGTTACAACAATTAATGCAGTATGTACATCAGATAATCCTGAAGAATGGCAGGGCAAATATTTATGTAATGAATATGGAGATTGTTTATTACAAGAAAAAGATATTGCTACTGCTCATGAACATTATGATGACGTTAAAGAAATACCATATATAGCCACTATTAAAGATACAAAAATTGTTCCAATTATTAATGATGAATATGATCCGTCAAAAGAATATGTACGTCGTTCTGAAAGATCTGAATGGGTAAGAGTTAATTTGATAGGTAAATGTATTGTGGTTGATAATGGTGAATGTCAGCCTGGTAAATTCTGTACTGTTGGAGAAAATGGAATTGCTAAACCAACTGATATATCACGTGGTATGCCTTATGTAAATAAATGGTATGTAATTGATAGACTTACTGACAATACCATAATGATATTTTTCAAATAAAAAATATTCATAATTTTATAAATGATATTTTTCAAATGAATATGAAAGATAAAATAAAAGACAAAATAAGTGTCATAACTACCTTTTTTAATTCTGAAAAATATATATTGCAATGTATTCATAGTGTCAATTCACAATTAACTAATGATGAATTTGATATTGAATATATAATAGTTGATGATAATTCGAAAGATTCATCTAATGAAATAGTAGAATTATATTTTCAAAAAACACCAAGTAAACTTGACATACATCTAATTAAAACACCTTATAATTTAGGATGTGGAGGGGCTAGAAATTTTGGTATTAAACATTCATCAGGAAATTATTTAATGTTTTTAGATTCGGATGATTATTATCTTCATAATGATTTTATATATAAAGCACACGATCTTATTACAAAATATAACGCTGATGTAGTAGAATTTGGTATATCATATGTTGATGGTGTTGAACGAAGAACCTCAAAGGTAAATAATCCAATAATTATTGAAAACAATAAAATATCAGCAATAAAAGCGATGTTTTTAGATGCTTCTATAAAATTTTCTCCATGGTCAAAAATTATAAAACGTGAAATAATTAATTCAAAAGAATATTCAAATGATAGAGAATATGAAGATATAAAAACCACCCCATATTGGATTTATAATTCTAATAAAATTTTAATATGGAATTCTATGGAAATTAATTATAGAAATACAAACAATTCTATTATTAATAATGATACAAATTCATTAGGGATATTAAAAGCTATATCTACGTTATTTGAATATTTTAAAGACAGTGAAGAAATATTAATGGCATTTTATAATAGATGTGAATATATATTAAGATATATGTTAGACGTTGATTCTGATGATGAAACATATAAACAGATGTCAAAAATAAATACATATATGCTTAGCTATATATATCCAGATATATATAAAGAAATTACTTATGATGTTGAATGAATTGAATATCGTTATCATACATAACTATTTTAATATATAAAGAATTAAAAAGGAATTAAAAAAATAATAAAAAAAATAATAAAAAAGAATAAAAAAATATAAATAATAAAATAATGAAATTTTATAATGCATTTGGCATAAAGCCAACAAATACTTATACATCAGCAGGTACTGATTATTATATTCCTAATATAAAAGATGAGGATCAAATTATTAAAGCATATAAAGCATTTGAAAAGTCTTACGGGAAGACTGAACATGAAGTTAATGAAATAGTACAAAAGTTTAAAATAATTTTAGATAATCAAACAGAAATACCATCTACACAAGTACCTAATTTAGTTCATTTGTTTTTTGCTTTATATGACACTAAATTAGAAACAATTAAACGTGAGTCATTAATTAAGTCTATTTATTGTTTTATGGATGAGTTTGTAATTTATGATTCCGAGAATGATAAAGTTGGTCTTAAGATGAGATTAAATGATACTTTGTTTATTAATTCAGGTGTTAAAATTGCTTTAGATACTGTATTAAGCGATAAGACTGGTCCAAACCAAATACATTTGGTTGATTTATTTAGATTGCTTGGTATTGGTATTGCAGGTTTATATGTTAATAAATCAGGTAAGGGTAATGCTGGCTGGGATGTTCGTGCGTGCCTTGTGGATGAAGACTATTCTGGATATGTTCATTTGTCACAAGCATATACAAAAGAACTTATTGAAGATGGTCAAAATATTGTATATTGTGGAGATAAGTTAACACAAATGATGCTTATTCCAGTTTTCCATGATGAATATGTAGATACGGATGAAGAAAATTATAATAAGATAATGGCAAATTCTAAAAGAGGTGATAAAGGATTTGGAAGTTCAGATATTAAACATTAATTATAACGCTAATTATATATAATAAAGAAATAATAAAACTATGATTACACCAGGATTACTTTCGGACTTATATGACCACGCAAAAGCTAATTATGAATTAGCTGAAAATGATTATTTAAATACAGGTGATAATGATTATTACAAAGAAATGTGTTTACATTCAGGAGAAATGCTGGCTTATGGAAAATTATTAGAAATGTTAATTCACGAATAAATGAATAAGAAGAAAATCTATATATCATTACCAATAGCATTTCAAGAAGATACTGTATTTGCAAGAAATGAAGCTGCAAAATTATATATTCATCATATGTTTGATAAAGAAGATTATCTAATAGTTTCACCTATAGATAATAATCATATTGATAATGAAGCATTAGGCAATCATTTAGCAATTGAACGTACTGCGTATTATATGGGCAGAGATATTGAACAAGTTATATTATGTGATGCAATTTTAATGTGTCCTGGGTGGGAGAATTCAAAAGGTTGTCAATGTGAAAGGTTCGTTGCAGAAATGTATGGAAAAGAAGTATTGTTTATGAAATAATTTATGAAATAAATATGAAAAAAAAGGAGGTTCTCGAGAACCTCCTTTAGTTATTTTAATTAGTATTTTATTTTAGTTTATTTTAATTTGTCTTTTATTAAATTTTCAAAGTTTTCTTTAAATGTTTTTAAGTTAATAACTTTATAACCATAGTCAGATAATACATATCCATAAAGACCACCACCTTCATTAGTTACTACATCAAATGTTACATCTGTAGATTTATCACCTTTAATAACAGTTACAACAAATCCTTCAGTCCATGCTCTGCCATTTCTTCTCATAGCATCTTTACCTTCTTGAGTTTTAGCATTTTTAAATGATTCTTTCCAGGTGATTTCATAATCTTTTAATGATTCAAAATATTTATATAAAGATTTTGTAATCCAGCTTTCTGCTATTTTTTTAGTATCTTTATCTAATCTTTTCATATCAGAATCATCAACCTTTTGATCTTTATACTTTTCTGTATAAGCAACAATTTCAGCTTTAGTTAAAAGTTTCTTCTTTTCAATTTCATAACCAAATACTGAAACTGCTTCAGGCCATCCAATAAGCATTGCCGCAATCCAACGCGATACTAATTTTTTATCATCTTTAATAGATTTAACCAATCTTTCTGGATCTGAATGCTTATTAAAATAATCTTTCATTTTCTTAATATGCTTATCATCAGTAGAATATTTTGATGTATCCGCATTTTGTACATCATTTGCAAATTTCTCTGCAGCTTTCTTTTCTTGTTCTGCTTCACCAGCTATTGCTTCTTTACGTTTTTCATCCTTTTCAGGATCATATTTAAAACAAAGAATAGCATAATATTTACTATTTGCATTTACTTTTCTAAATCTATTGATACCTTTATTTTTAGATAAAAGTTCTTTCCAATCATCAACTTCATCTCTCTTTATACCATATAAAGCGTAATTTTGAACTTTATCATATATGTTTTGAATATATACACCAGAGTTGCCACTAAGCCAACTATTAGAGCCTAATCCATATAATGAGTTAAGCCATTCTATATCTGACGTGTTTTTAATTTTTCCTTCAGTGATAAGCTCATTAGTATCTAATGTTCGTGTTTCTCTTATATATCTATTTAAAGATTTCATAATATTAACTAATTTTTTTAATTTTTTTAATTATATAAAAATAAACATTTATTAAAAAACATTTATTAAAAACATTTATTAAAATAGTGTAATTCCTTTATTTTTATATAAATAAGGTATTTTTTATAAACTTATATGATTGATAAAAATTGTTAAAAATATATAAATAAAACTATATTAAATAATATGAAAAATTTAGAGCAATTTGTTTTAGAAGGAAATTTCTTTATTAATGAAGAAAACAATAAATTGAAGGTTGATAAAAACAGTAAGAATAAGATCAAATGGGCTGTTGATGAACCTACTGATGATGAAGCTTCTGATGGTGTTGATTTAAATTCAGAAGATAACACTGATTCAATGGAAGATTTGATTGATAAGTTTGATACTGAAGAAGATTTCTTTATTATAGGTCGTGCAGGTTGGGGTAAGACATCTATTATTAAGAAACTTGCAAAGAAGTATAATAAGAAGGTAATTACAGTATATCTTGATAAAGCTGAGGCTGTTGACTTAGGTGGTATACCAATCCCAACTAAAGGTAAGACTGGTGCTGTTCAGGAAAAAGCTATGCCATCATGGGCTAAAGTTATGCAAGATGAACCAGACCAAGAGTTCTTACTGTTCTTTGATGAAATGAACCAAGCAGCTCCTGATGTAATGAACGCACTTATGCCTATCGTACTTGAACATGAAATTTGTGAAGTTAAGTTCGATAATTTCTTTGTTGGTGCTGCAGGTAACTTTGAAGATGAAAATGGCGCAGTTAACGAATTATCAGGTCCACTTAAGTCACGTTTCAAACCACTTATAACATGGGAAACTGGTGGTGCAGCATGGAAACCAGCATTTAAGTATTTACATAAGAAATGGGATAATGTTTTATCAAAAGAATTAATAGATCAATTTGAGGAAGCTGCCGATTGCTTTGAAAATCCACGTGAATTAGAAATGAAGGTATTCCAATATATACATCGTATGAATGTAAATGGCGGTGAAAGAAATAACGCTAAAAAATATTTGCGTCGTTTACAAAACTTGGCTAAAGAAGATCTTTCTAGAACTGAAAGTAAGCAATTAGAAAAATTAGCTGATAGTATGTATAGTTTCATAAATGGCGAAACTAAATCAGAAAAACCATCACGCAGAAGTTCAAAGGATTCTAACATGGTTCCAGATTCAATTAAAGAAACAATCAGATCTGCAATGAAAGACGGATATGTAACTATTGATCTTGAAATAGATGGAAAAACAAAGAAATATAAATTTGGTGTATGTAAAGAAACCATAAAAGATATAATTGATTCTGATGCATGTAATGCTGAAATGATTGAACGTACAATACGTAAGTTTGAAAATGACGGTATCACATGGAAATATGATAAGCCACAAGATTGGAAAAAACTTAAGTTAGAAGATCCATTAGATGAAAAATGGGGATTTAAAGTTACTTCTAAAACAAAAGTTATACCAAATGCTAAACCAATCAAACGTGATTGATACACATATAAAATGAAAAAATAAAACAATAATAAAAACACTAAGGCATGGAAAATATAACTAACTATATATTAGAAGGATTAAAAATAAATGCTAGCTCAAAGGTAAACCAAGGCGCTGATAAATTTAATGATGATGATTTTATATATCCAGTAAGAACAAAATCTGGTAAAGAATTTAAATGGTTTTCTTGGTGGAAACATTTGATGGATAATGGACCAATGACTAAACATGATTTATTGGTTGATTTTGATTTACAGCCAACAAGTTATGGGACAGAATTTGCAAAACTATCAAAAAGAAATATAATTGTTCCTTCACATGGTAAATTAGAAGCTAAAAAACCAAGTGAATGGAAATACATAAAAATATAATTAATAATATGGAAGCAATAGATAAGGTTATTTATTTTGATAATGACCAAGAATTTTATGACTATGCAGTTATTCCAGAATTAGTTCCAATATCATATATTGATAAATCTGGTATAGAAAAATATTATACAGATTTTAATTTTACCGAACCATATACTAATGCTGTAAATGATGGGATGATTTTTATTATTAAAGACGAAGATTCTCAAATATATAAACATGGTGGTGTTTCTTATCGAACTATCTTTAAAGAAATTCCAAATTTAGAACCATGGTTTAATGAATTAGATGACTAATTATCATAATAGTTAAAATATGAAAAACTTGAAAGAACATATATATAACAACATAATAGAAGGCCTTAAAATTGGTGCTAATACGAAAGTTAATACATATAAATATCATCCAAAAAATACTGATGAGTTAGAAGAGCTTGTTGACAAGCTCATTAGGGAACGTGGTATGAATGCTGACTTGAATGATATTGATGTGTCAGCAATAACAGATATGTCATATTTATTCTATAATTCTGAGTTTAACGGAGACATCTCTAAATGGAATGTCAGCAATGTAGCAAAGATGTATAGTATGTTCTACATGTCTAAGTTCAATGGTGATATATCAGAGTGGAATGTTAGCAATGTTGATGATATGGCAAATATGTTTGAGGCTTCCAAGTTCGATAAAGATATCTCAGCATGGAATGTAAGTAATGTGAAGCATATGTCAAATATGTTTGACGATTGCCCATTAAAAAATAATCCTCCTAAATGGTATAAGAAATGGCCGAAAAGTAACTAAAATAAGATATGAAAACGTTGAAAGAACATATAGTAGAAGGTCTAAAAATTGGTACTAATACAAAAGTTAATCAAAGAGGTACATTTACAGATGAAGAATTAAGAAAGGATTATGAAGATGCATCAACCGCTTATACAAAAGCCGAAAAGGATGAATTTAAGTATAAGTATGGAGTTAATACAAATAAGATAAAAGATATTCAAATTGAAATATTAAATTATTTAAGGGATAATCGTAATAAGAAAACAAAATTTGATGATGCAGATATAACTGATTTCATTCGTTATGACTTACCATCAAGATATGACGAAATAAAAAAATATTTTGATAAGGAATCAGAAAATTTTTTAAATTATGTTTTAAAATATTATCAAGATAAAGCAACAAAACAACGTATACTTAAAAAACCACCTTCTTATCGTTCTTCTAATGATAGATATATATTAAATAGAATATCACAATTAGAAAAATATTTTGACGTATTTTAATATACTAATATACTATTATACTATATATAAATGAAAACCCTAAAAGAAACATTATAATTTATAAACAAATGAAAGATTTAAAAGAAACATTAAAAAACAAATTACTATCAGAAGGTCTTAAGATTAGTACTAATACAAAAGTAAACACGAAAACAGAGTACAAATATCATCCTAAGACCGGCGGTGAACTAAAAAAGCTCATTAGACAACTAATTGAGGAACGTGGCGACGATGCTGACTTAAATGACATAGACACCTCGGAGGTAACAGATATGTCATATATGTTCTATAAGTCTAGGTTCAACGGAGATATATCAGGTTGGGATGTCAGCAAAGTTACGAATATGACAAATATGTTTAATCAGTCTAAGTTCAATGGTGACATATCTAAGTGGGACGTGAGTAACGTGACAGAGATGATGGGTATGTTTTATCAGTCTAAGTTCGATAGGGACATTTCAGAGTGGGATGTCAGCAACGTGAAGGATATGACATGTATGTTCAAGTACTCGAGTTTTAACGGTGACCTCTCAAAATGGGATGTTAGCAACGTGAAGGATATGACATGTATGTTCAAGTACTCGAGTTTTAACGGTGACCTCTCAAAATGGGATGTTAGTAATGTAAAACATGACGAAAGATATGATGGAACGCTAAATATGTTTAAAGGATCCCCATTAGAAAAGAATACACCTAAATGGTATAAGAAGAAATGAAAACTTTATAATTTGTAAACAAATGAAAACATTGAAAGAACATATAGTAGAAGGCTTAAAGATAGGTGTTAATACAAAAGTAAACACATATAGTTATCAACCTAAAACATGTGATGAATTGAAAAGGCTTGTTAATAAGCTTGTTAAAGAACGCGGTAACGATGCTAATCTTAATGATATAGACACTTCAAAGATAACAGATATGTATAGTATATTCTATAATTCTTATTTCAATGGTGACATTTCCAAATGGGATGTAAGCAAGGTTAATAGAATGGGTTACATGTTTGCTGGTTCTGACTTCAATGGAGATATTTCAGGATGGGACGTTAGTAATGTAGAGAATATGGGTCATATGTTTGAATATTCTAAGTTTACAGGCGAAAACGGGGATATTTCAGGATGGAACGTAAACAAGGTTAAATACATATCTAATATGTTTAAAGGATCCCCATTAGAAGACAATCCACCTAAATGGTATAATGACATAAGAAATAAATAAAATAAAATTAATATAAAGTTTTATAATATGGAAGAAATTAAAAGTTCATTATTAAATAGTAAAGAATTTGCATTAGTTAAGGATAGTTTAATTAAAGTATCTGAAATTGATCATAAAGAAAATTTTAGAGTTAATATGCTAGAATATATTAATGATAGTGCTGATAATGATGATGACGAATTCTTTTTTGATATGCTTGAATTTGTTAGATTCTTAAATCCAAATAGTAATAGTGTTGCATATACGACTCCTGAACATTTGATATATCTTAATGCTCCTAATGGTGGTGGATATGGTGAAAAGGTAAGAATATGGGATTTCATATATGATCATGAATGCTTACACCAATTATGGGATACATTTGGGGTCGGTGATAAGCTAAAAAAGGAAGGTATTAAATATGATCACTATATATTAAATATTGCATCTGACTGCGTTATTAATGATTATCTTGCATATTATAGAAAAAAAGATCAACCAGAAAATGGAATAACACCGGAATATTTAAAAAAGGAATATAATGTTGATTACGATAGAAAGAAAGATACACAATATACATTATATCTTAAGTTATTAGAACATGAAGAAGAATTAAAAAAGGATGAACGTTGTCAAAACCAGGCTGGTGATGAACAATCTGGGCAATCTGGACAATCTGGTCAATCTGGTCAATCCGGTCAATCTGGTCAATCTGGTCAATCTGGTAGTAAAGGAGGCCAAGGTGATGGCAAGAGTGACCAATCTAAATCAGATGAACAACAGGCACAGGATGCTGCTAATGAAGCACAGGATGCTGTAAATAAAGCTAAAGAAGCTGCTGGTGATGATGCTAAAAAACAAAAAGCTGCTGATAAAGCTCAAAAGGCAGCTGATAAAGCTAAAGAAGAAGCCAAGAAAGCTAAAGAAGCTGCAAAAAACGGAGATAAAGATGGTGAAAAGGAACACGCTGACGCTGCTAAGAAAGCTGCCCAAGAAGCAAAAGATGCTGCAAAAGAAGCAGGCGCAGATGTAAATGGAAATGATAGTAAGGACGGTGATAAAGGTGATAAAGGTGACAAGGGTGATAAAGGACAAGGACAAGAACAAGGCAAAGGACAAGGTCATGGTGGTTCTGATACAGAAAGTACAACAGAAGATGTTGATTTAGAAGAAATAAAAAGAAACGCAGAAGCCGTCATTAATAAATATAAAGAAAAACTTTCAGGTGATATAGGAACATTTATAAATCAATGTAAATTGTCACAAAGCCTTAAAGAAAGTGGATTAGTAACTGGTGCCATAAAAAGCGTATCTGCATGGAATCAAAAATTACAACAATATACTAATGCATATGTTAAAAACAAAATATTTAAAAAACAAAGAGAATTTAAAAGAACATATCAAAAAGTAAAACGTGGTTCTGGATTTGTTGAATATGGACAACCTATACAACGTGGTAAAAAACTTAAAGACGACAAACTTTTGATTAATGTTGCATTCTATGTCGACCGTTCTGGATCTATGGGAGGTTGTATTGATGAAGTATTTAAAGCTTCTTATGTAATTGCAAATTCATTACAAAAACAATTTGGTAAGGAGAAAGTTGTTAGTAAAACCTCATTCAAAATGTTCGCATTTGATGATCGCATGGAAGAAGTTGATTGGGGAAAGAAAGTAAACGCCCGTGGTGGAACATTGGATTTTGATAAAATATTAGAATACATTGGAGAAAAAACAAATGATTATATGATAAATATAATTATAACCGACGCAGAATTTAATATTAACGAAACTGAAATTGAAAAATTCTTGAAGAAAATAGATGGTTGTGTTATATTTGTTACTAATAATCAAAGTTCAGAAGTAAAATCTATTGCTAATAAACAACAAAATAAAACTAAATTATTCTATGTTCAGGCAGATAATGATTTCACAGTTGGCAACAATTAAAAACAATTAATAACAATTAAAAACAACAATCTAATACTATATATCAAAATGATAGGGTATTCTTAATTATTATAATAAATTAAGGATATCCTATTATTTTTTTATCACATTTGAATTTTTTAAATATTATACTATATTTAATATATAAATTTAATATATAAATATGAATAAGATGACACTTGATGAAGAAATGAAGCTTTGGGAAACCCGTGCTAATGATGAGTTTGGTAAGACACTCAAAGCTATTCGAGAGTTAACGAATGATTATTTCTGTGTTGAAGAAGATGAGTTTGGAATAGAATCCACTCCTATTTCACATTATTCAGCTATATATGCTTTAGATGGCGAAAAGGTACGTAAAAGTATTGCTAGATCTGTATATGATATTCTTTATAACTATGATATTATCGGTAATGATGAAGGAATTAGTTCTCTTGTAAAAGAAATGTTAAAAATTGCAAATATTGAAGATTATGAAAATTCGTAAACAAATCCTTCGGGATGCTTGTTGGTATTTTGTTGAAAAGATTGACAAAAAACCAAGTTTCTTTAATGATATTATTAAAACACTTAATAATTCAGTAGAAATTGAAGGAATCATTGATGTAGATAAAAAATTAATTAAAGATATTTGTGATTATTGTGAAAGGGAAGCTATTTATGATAAGCTTGGAAGATATGGAGATTTCTATTATAAACTTACAAGATATTTTTGGATATGAGTTTACTTTGGAAGAAATATAGAATTGAATTTAGTATACAAACAAAAGACCATAAACAATTTCGTCATGTTTATGTTGATTTTGAACAGAAGCGTAATTGGTATTGGTTTATGTCAGAAAATGTTTTGCTACATAAATGTTTGAAAGATTGTATTCAGGAATGGTTTTCAATTTGGGTTAATCAAAGTTGGATGTTTGAAGGTAATAATATCAATAGACTTATAGATGAAGATAAACTTGAATTAATTAATTCACATATTAATACATGGTGGAAAGAAGATTATCAACCATCATTAAAAGAAGGTAAAATTAGAAATATTAAAATAACACATTTGATATTGTGATATGAGTACTATTCAAGAAATTGTTGAAGATAGGATATTTAAAGGATATTTATTAGATGAATGGGGAACTAATAAAATTGACGGTGTATATCAATTAGTATGTCACCCATGTGATTTATGTGAATTAACAGAAGAATGTGATAGACTTGCAGATGATTTAAATCATATTGAATATTGTATGTGTCTATCTAAAGGTATAATAAAAGATACAGAATTTAAGAAAAACCATCCTAATGCATACTTTAAATACTATAAAAAATAAATTTATTAAAAAATTTGAAAATTTTAAATATCAAATAACTATTTTTTAATTGATAATCGTAATTGATAATTGTAAAAGATTATCCGAAATATATTTTATTAATTTTTAATTTTAACAAGAAAATGAAAAAGTTTATTTTTATGTTGGCCGTCGCATTTATGATGGCTATTTCAGCGAATGCTCAGATCGCAACTGAGAATGCAAAGATTTTTGACAATACTTATGTAGGTGTTGAAGGTGGCGTTTCTACTCCACTTAATTTTAATTCTGTTTTCCCTGTTAACCCAATAGCAGGTATTAAAGTTGGTAAAGAACTTACACCAGTATTTGGTTTGGAAGCAGAAGGATTAGTTACATTTGGCGATAACATTTATCGTTATGGGGTAACAAATATGGGTTCTTATACTAAGGGTGTAGTACCATTTAATATTCATGGTAAAGATTGTATAAAAACTTTCGTAAAGGCAACTAATGTTGGTTTGAATGGTGTAATTAATTGGTCTAATCTTTTGTTTGGTTATCAAGGAACTCCTCGTTTTTTTGAAGTGAAGAGTAATACTGGTCTTGGCTGGGTTCATTACTTTGGTGGATATCCTTCATATACAATTAATGAAACTGATGGAACAACAATTAATATTGGTGCTAATCGTAAAAATGTATTAAGTGCTAAGACTGCTATAGATTTTGTATTTAATCTTGGTACAAAGAAGGCTCATACTGTTATGGTATCTCCTGGTGTTTATTGGTCATTGAATGAAACTGGTAAAGTTCAGTTTAATAAGAACTATGCACAATTTGGTGTAATGGTTGGTTATGCTTACCATTTCAAGACATCTAATAGAACACATGCATTTAAGACATATGATGTTGGTGCTATGCGAGAAGATATAGATCGTTTGAACAAGGAGCTTACCAAGAAGCCTAAGGAAGTAGTTGTTGAAAAGATTGTTGAAAAGATAGTTACTAATGATTCTATTGTTAAGACAAATATAACAGATACATATGTATTCTTCGATATCAACAGTGCAGAACTTGATTCACGTGCTAAGGAACAACTTAATAAACTTGGTGAAAATGGAATCTATGTAGTAGATGCATATGCTTCAAGTGAAGGTACAACTGAATATAACAAAGCACTTTCACAACGTCGTGCTGATGCTGTTAAGACATATCTTGAAGGACGTGGGTGTAAAGTAGATTCTGCTGTAGGTCATGGCGTACAATTTGGAACAACGACAGGTCGTGTAGCTGTGGTTACAAACAAGTAAACATTATTTTAAAACAATTTAAAACATTATATAAGGATGGCTATAGTCATCCTTTTGTTGTTTTTGCTATATATATTAAGAAATATTAATTATCTATTTTATTTTTATTTATATAATATATTTTTATTATCTAAATGGCTAAAGATAAAATAGATGTTAAAAGTTTAGCGGAAAATCTTCAGAAAAGATGGGGATTTGGCACAAAAATGCCTGGAGGTGAAAATGCTGAAAAGGAACGTTCAGAAGATCAATTAGTATATACGCAAATGATCATGGGATCACTTGCTGCAATGATATGGGGTGAAAAATCAGTAACAAAAGACGATAAAGTTAAAACATTATTAGGTCATAAAGATAATATATATGATTTAATTGAATCAATAAAGAAAAATATTGATGAAGCTATTAATAATGGAGAAGTGTCAATAAATTTAACTAATAATACTATTGATAACTTAGATAAATTACTTACGAAAAATATAAAAGATCCAATACTTGAAATGCAAAATAAATTAAATGAAAATTTAGGTAAGGCATTTCAATCTATTGTTAGTAATCAAGATAATATTGAAAAATTATACGAAAATTTAAATAAATTAGTAAATTCAGCCAATACAAAATCAAATAATAAAAATAATGATAATAAGAATGTTGAATTAATAATTAAAAGTGATAATTTAAATATAAAAGAAGTGTCAATAAATTTAACTAATAATACTATTGATAACTTAGGTAAATTACTTGTAAAAAATATAAAAGATCCAATACTTGAAATACAAAATAAATTAAATGAAAATTTAAGTGATGCATTTCAATCTATTGTTAATAATCAAAATAATATTAAAGATTTATACAAAGTATTAAATAACTTAGTAAATTCAGACAATACAAAATCAAATAATAAAAATAATGATAATAAGAATGTTGAATTAATAATTAAAAGTGATAATTTAAATATAAAAGAAGTATTTGAATCACTTAAAGGTGTTATTAAAGAACTTGGTGAATTTACATTACTTAATTCAGAAATTGGTTCAGGATTTGATAGTTATCTTTCATTGATAAATTCAAATGCTGATAAGTTTGATATATTTGGTTCTAAACTAAAAGAAAATATTGAATGTCTTGAGAAATTTTTTACTGTATTAAAAACATATAAAGAAAATAGTGGAGATGTAATTTATTTAGACATTAAACATAAATCATTATCGGATACTATTAATAAGCTTAAGGATGAAATCTCTGTTGTATTTAATAAAGAGTTAATTGAAACAATTATAAATAATATTAATGATAATTTTAAAAACAACCCTATTGAAATTAATATTGATACTGAATTAGCAAATAAAATAAAAGAATTTATAGAATCATTAACAATAGATCCTGAAAAACTTAATCAAACACAATTAGCTGTAGATTCATTAGGAAATATTTTGGAATCTTTAAATTCATCATTATCATCTAATGCCAAAAAAATTAATAGTAATTTAACTGCGTTAAATGGTGTATTTGGTAATATATCTGTTGGATTTACAAAATTATCAACAATAAATATAGATCCTGAAAAACTTAAACAAACACAATTAGCTATAGAATCATTAGAAAATGTTTTAGATTCTTTAAATTCATCATTATCATTTGATACTCAAAAAATTAATAAGAATTTAACTGATTTAAATGGTTTATTTACAGATACATCTAATGGACCTATATCAGGTAATTTTGGAAAATTATTTATTAATATATCAAACATACTTGATGATAAAAACATAAAAGCAGTTTCAAAAGATATTACTAGTCTTAATTCAGTATTACAAACAATTATTTCAGTTATATCTTTAGATAAAAGTAGCATTGATTTATACGGATTAAGAACATTATTAAGAATAACAAATGATAAAACCGGTATAATTTATAAGTTATTAGATAATTTAAGTAAGTTAACATCTGGGGAAAATGCTGCATCAATTAACAACAAGAATTTTATTGCTATTAAAGATTTTTTTGACGCAATGTCAGAAATAGGAAATATTGGTTTATATAAAAGAGCATTAATTAAATATAATATAAGATATTTTATTAATTTTATTGGACGTGAAATTCCAAATTTACTTGATGAATTAAGTAAAAGTTCCAAAAAGACAATTAGCAATGAAACTGTTAAATCAATAGCTGCTATACAAAATATTTTTGAGTCACTATCAAAAATTGGTGAATTAGAATTTAATCATAAAATACGTATGAAGCTTAACTTAATGTTTATACGTCATTTTATACTTAATGATATCGCTAATGTTTTAAATGAAATAATTAAATCAATAGATAGTGAATCAGAAAAATCAAGTGCAGTTATAGAATCATTTATTCATTTACTTGATAAAATTTTTGAAATAGGAAATATTTCGTTTACTAAATTTATTAAGTTAAGTTTAAAATTAGATTTATTAGAGACCATATTAGAATCACAAGTAATAGGTGAAGGTGGCATATTAAATCTTATTAGTAATATTAATAATATTCAAAAGGCTAGTGATAACCTATCAGAATTAGGAAGCATATTTGATATATTTAATAATTTAGTTGATTCTAGTTTACCATTAAAGGATATTATATTATTTTCATTTAAAGTTGCCACAATAGAAAGTTTTATAAGTATAACAAAAAGAATAATCGAAAATTTAAGTAATATAACTATTGGCAATGATATATTACAAAAGTTAGATGAAGTAAAAGATTTATTTGATAAAACAAAAACAATAACAGAGCTTATATCATCTACTAAAATTAGCACAAAAAATGCATTACTATTATGGTTAATAACAAAAATAGAACAGCAAATTATTAATGATGTTTCTCAACTTATTACTGTTTTAAATGGAATTCAATATGATGAAAATAAAGTAAAAAATATAATAGATCTGATTAAATCATTATCAGAGATTAAAAGTAACATTACATCAGCATTATTATATAAGAAAACATTAAATATTATATCAGGATCTGTTGATTTAATAAAAGATATTTGTAAAAAGATAAAAGATAATATTAAACAGAAAGATATTGAAAATGCTAAGAACGTATTAGGTTCATTTAATGACTTCATATTTAAAGCTGCTGGTATTTTATTAATGGGCAGTATTATTATTGGAATGATTAGTTGGGAAAACTTATTGGCATTTACTGCGGCACTTAGTGGATTTCTTTTTGTATTATCAAAAACATTCAATGATATATCTGTATCGTTAAAGAAAGATATTAAAACGGCTGATGAAATAATTAAATTAATTGCTGCATCCGGATTAATATTGTTACTTGGTAGTGCTATAATGAATGACATTGAAATATTAGATTTAATATTATTTACTGCGGCACTTAGCGGATTTCTTTTTGTATTATCAAAAACATTAGAAAATATATCTAAATCATTAAAGAAAGATATTAAAACGGCTAATGAAATAATTAAATTAATTGCTGCATCCGGATTAATATTGCTATTTGGTAGTGCTATAACAAAACTTATTGAACCTCAAAATTTAATAATATTTACAGCTTGTTTAGGCGGATTTTTAGGTGGTATTACATATATAGTTAACAAACTTAATAAAGACATTAACGAATCTGTAAAAACATTACGTGAGGCAATGATTATTGTTGGCATGGGTGCAGCAATACTTATTGTTGGATCATTAGCTGCAACACAATTTAAATATGAAAATGTTATATCATTTGTTTTAGGCTTAGGAGCTATATTAGGTGGTATCTATTTAATATTTAAATATTATAAT
>Ga0310691_10001477_pt1 | contig 35768 bp, 58 predicted proteins | sample 176DNAGHGlowgp2_FD_203887 | JGI IMG/M metagenome (GOLD analysis project Ga0310691, IMG submission 203887) | Sheep rumen microbial communities from Palmerston North, Manawatu-Wanganui, New Zealand - 1766 DNA GHGlow gp2 (v2) (version 2) | ecosystem: Host-associated > Mammals > Digestive system >... | reverse complement strand
GAGGCGAGCACACGCGAGGCGATTTCAAAGAAAGGGGGTTCAGACCGGTGACGGAGGCCGGATACGCGGAAGAGATCAAACGAAAGTGCGAGGCATTGAACGTCTGGCGGGATGAATTTGCCAGGACACAGAAACGCCTCGCAAAAATCTATCTGCGGATCGACGCGGTGGAGGAGGAATTTGAGCGCACCGGAGGCCACGCGATCATCACGCACACCAACAAGGCCAAGGAAAAGAACGCGGTGCGAAACCCTTTCCTCGTGGAGATCGATCTGCTGTATGACCAGGCGCTCACATATGAGCGGGAGCTGGGGCTGACACCGGCGGCGCTCAAGCGGATCAACGAGGAGGCGCTCAAGCGGAAAAAGGCGAGCGGCCTGGAGAACGCGCTGCGACTGCTGGAGGGGTAACGGATGACACACACGCAGGAGGAACTCGCGGCGATGTGCCGACGCGAGGGCGGGTGGATCATCACGCCAACCGGAGAGAAACTGCCGGAGCACATCGAGGGCAAATACGCCAAGGAGGTCATGGAGTACGCCACCGGGGTGGCCTGTGGTGAGATCGTGGCGGGGATCGACCGTATGCTGGGATGTATACGGTTTTTGCGTTTCCTGGCGCGGGATGACCTGACCATCTCCACCAAAGAGGCGGACTTCGTGATCGGCCTGATCGAGGCGACGTTCAAACACCGGCAAGGCGAGAGCCTGGACGGGCACCCATTGCGGGGCAAGCCGCTGCTGCTGGAGCCGTGGGAGAAGTACGTGATCTATGGCATCATGATCTTCTACATTCGCGGCACCACGGAGCGGATCACAAAAGAGGCGTTCGTGTTCATCCCCAGGAAGAACGGAAAGACCATCCTGATCGCGGCGCTGGCCTGGGCGCTGACCATCCTGTCCCGGAAAAGCGGGGCGGTGTGCTATGTGGTGGGCGCGGCGCTCAAGCAGGCAATGGAAACCTTTTCGGACTGGCAGTATGTGCTGGAAAACAGCCTGTACGATGGCAGGAAAGACGCCGAGGCGGACGGGTGGAGAATACTGGACAGCAGCATGGGCCACTCGATCAGCAACGGCAACATCCTTGGCGGTTCAATCGCGCTGCACGCGCTGCCGGGCAACCCGGACAAGCAAGACTCCTTCAACGCGCCGTACATCATCGCCGACGAGGTGCACGCCTACAAAAGCCCGGTGCAGTACAACGTACTCAAGGAGGCCGGGAAAGCGTACACCAATAAGCTGGCCATGATCATCACCACGGCGGGCGACAACGGCACTGGCTTCTGCGCCCAGAGGGTGGAATACTGCCGGAAGGTGCTGCGGGGCACGGTGAAGGATGATCAATACTTCATCTTCCTGTGCTGCGCGGACAAGGACGAGAGCGGGAACGTGGACTTTACCGACCCGATCCAGCACCAGAAAGCGAACCCGAATTACGGCGTAACGATCCGGGCGGAGGACATCATGAACGAGGCCGTGCAGGCCCAGAACGACCCGCAGCAGCGAAAGAACTTCCTGGCGAAAAGCCTCAACGTGTTCACCAGCGCGATGAACGCCTATTTCAACATCGACGAATTTAGGCGGAGCAACGAGGCAGCGGGGAAGGAGTTGGGCATCGATCCCGCATGGAGCACGGACGAGAAGCTCAAGCGGCTGGCCAAGCTGGGGATCGACTGGTACGGCGGGGCAGACCTATCCAAGCTCCACGACCTGACGGCGGCGGTACTGCATGGGCAGTACAAGGGCATCGACATCGTGATCCCGCATGCGTGGTTCCCGGTCGTCACCGCGACGGAGAAGGCCAATAAGGACGAGATCCCGCTGTTCGGCTGGCGGGACGAGGGCTGGCTGGACATGTGCAACGCGCCCACCAACGACCACATGGCCGTGGTGAAGTGGTTCCAGCAGATGAAGGCGCGGGGCTTCAAGATCAAGCAGGTGGGCCATGACCGGAAGTTCTGCCGCGAGTATTTTGTGGGCATGAAGGCTGCGGGGTTCAAGATCATCGACCAGCCGCAGTACTTTTACAAAAAGAGCGAGGGCTTCCGGCACATCGAGAAAAAGGCAAAGGAAAAGAGCCTGTACTACCTGGACGCGGAGCCGTACGAGTATTGCGTGAGCAACGTGCGGGCCATCGAAAAGACAGACGATATGGTGCAGTACGAGAAGATCCAGCCGGAGCACCGGATCGACATATTCGACGCGGACGTGTTCGCCTGCGTGCGGATGCTGGAGGACATGGAGCGAGGTAAACGTGCGGCGAACTGGTGGGGAACGGAGAGTGATGGGAGCAAATGAGCAAGATAAACCGGCGGAGGATGCAGCAGCGGGCGCAGCCCACCAAGACGGGCAGCCTGGCGCTGTGGCTAAAGGACGATGACATCTGCTGCGCGGGATACACCAAGATGAGCGACATCCCGGAGATCCAGACGGCGTGCCTGCGGATCGCGGAGCTGATCGGGAGCATGACGATCTACCTGATGAGCAACACGGACGCGGGGGACGTGCGGATCATCAACGAGCTGTCGCGGCAGATCGACATCACGCCCAACGGGAACATGCCCAGGGCGCAGTGGATGACGGCGATCGTGATGAACATGCTGCTCTACGGCAAGGGCAACAGCATCGTCATGCCGCACACCTACGAGGGCACGCTCAAGAGTCTGGAGCCGATCGCGGCGGAGCGGGTGCAGCTGATGCCGGTGGGCAACAGTTACCGGAATTACCGGGTGCTGATCGACGGCGTGGCGAAGAACCCGGACAGCCTGATGCACTTCGTGTACAACCCAGACCCCACCTACCTGTGGAAGGGCAGGGGCGTGACGGTGACGCTCCGGGACATCGCGCAGAACCTCAAGCAGGCGCAAAAGACGGAGAACGCGTTCATGGCATCCGAGTGGAAGCCCAGCGTGATCGTCAAGGTGGACGCGCTGACAGAGGAGTTCGCCAGCCCCGAGGGGCGGCAGAAGTTGCTGGACAGCTACATCAACCCGGCGGTGCCCGGCCAGCCGTGGATCATCCCGGCGGAGGCTTTTTCCGTGGAGCAGGTGCGACCGCTGACACTCAGTGATCTGGCCATCAAGGACACGGTGGAGCTGGACAAGCGCACGGTGGCGTCGGTGGTGGGCGTGCCGGCGTTTTTGTTGGGCGTGGGTGAGTTCAACCGCGACGAGTGGAACAATTTCGTGCAGACCACGGTGCGCTCGATCGTGCTGACCATCCAGCAGGAGATGACCCGGGCGCTGATCACATCGCCCCGGTGGTACCTGATGCTCAACTTCTGGAGCCTCATGGACTACGACATGAAGGCGATGAGCGACATCCTGCTGGCGGGCGCGGATCGCGGATACGTCAACGGCGACGAGTGGCGCGACCGGATGCACATGGAGCCTGCGGGCCTCACGGAATACCATGTGCTGGAAAACTACCTCCCGGTGGATCGGCTGGGTGATCAGAAAAAGCTGGTGGGCAACGAATGAAGGTGATCATCGATTGCCCACACGGGCGGTATGTGGCGGGCATGCGGATCTGGTGCGACAAGATCGACGGACTGTGCCCGTTTCAAAGGTTCAAGGACTGTAAGGGCTGGTGGATACTGACCGACAACGCGGGCAAATGCCCGAAGCGAAAGGAGAAGGAATAATGGCGCTTGGACATTGGGCGGTTGAATATCTTGGCGAAGGAAATGGACAGGACGGCTCCGGCGGGGGCGGGCTGGTGGTGCACGAGAAAAGCTACGACGAAACCGAACAAGTAACTACTTTTGACAAGACATGGCAGGAAGTATATGACGCGATAAGCGCCGGAGTACTTGTGACAATTATCCAAGCCATCCCCGGTGGAGTAACTCCGGGCTATTGCACTTTTGTGGGAGTGCAAGATGGGGTATACACGGTGGCGTTCAGCATGATTGCATCTGATTTACCGCCTTCTGTACTCTCGGCGGGCTCGCCAGACGATTATTTGGATGATGGAGATCATGGTGGCAAATAACCCCACATCAGGAGGCAGCATATGGGATATGTACGAGTGGGCAGTGCCCGCATGAGCAGGAGATGATGAGATGGACAGGGATATGAGGCAGATCCGCACCGTCGGAACGGCGTTTGAGACGCGGGAGGCGGATGACGGACATCCGCACATCAGCGGGTATTTCGCCGTATTCGATTCAAATTACGAGATCGCGCCGGGCATGAGCGAAAGCATCGCGCCGGGCGCTTTTTCGCGGACACTGGGCAACGACGTCCGCGCACTGACAAACCACGACACCACGCTCGTCCTGGGGCGCAACAAGGCGGGAACCTTGGAACTCCGGGAGGACTCGCACGGACTGTGGGGAGACGTGACCATCAATCCGAAAGATGGTGACGCCATGAACCTGTACGAGCGGGTGAAGCGGGGCGACGTGGATCAGTGCAGCTTCGGGTTTGAGATCGTCAGCGAGGAAACCGACTTCCGCGATGACGGCTCGATCCACTGGCGGATCACGGAGGTGAGCCTCCACGAGGTGTCCGTATGCACTTTCCCGGCGTATGAGGCGACCAACGTCAGCGCCCGGGAGGCCCAGCGGGACGCGATGACTGCGCACCGGCTGGAGGACTGGAAGATCAAGATGAAAGGAGTGCTCAATCATGGCACTTAAGGCTCTGCTGCTGAAGAAGCAGATCGACAACAAGCGCAAGGAGCTGGACGCCCTTCGCGCCAAGGAGACCGAGTTCGCCACCCGCGAGGCCGAGCTGACCAAGGCCATCGACGAGGTGGAGAACGACGAGCAGCGCAGCGAGATCGAGGAACTGGTGACCCAGTACGAGAACGAGCACGCGCAGTGGACTGACAACAAGAGCGATCTGGAGAAGCAGATCAGCGACCTGGAGACCGAGCTGTCCGCCGAGGAAGCGGAGCAGGAGACAGAACCCAAGGAACACAAGGAAGAGAGAAAGGATGAATCTGAAATGATCAAGCGTGAAGTCGTGCCCGGCATGAGCATCCGGGACAAGCTGGCCACCTTCGTCACCCGCGAGGACGTGAAGAACTACCTGGGCGAGATCCGCACCTGCATCAAGGAGAAGCGGGCGCTCACCAACATCGGCCTGACCATCCCCGAGGTGCTGCTGGGCCTGCTGCGGGAGAACGTGATCAACTACTCCAAGCTGTACCGCCACGTCAGCGTGCGCCCGGTCGCCGGTACTGCCCGCCAGCTCATCATGGGCAATGTTCCGGAGGCCGTGTGGACGGACTGCTGCGCCAACCTCAACGAGCTTTCCCTGGGCTTCAACGACCTGGAGATGGACTGCTGGAAGGTGGGCGGCTACTTCGCCGTGTGCAACGCAAACCTGGAGGACAGCGACCTCGACCTGGCTGCCGAGCTGATGACCGCGCTGGGCCAGGCGATCGGCGTGGCTCTGGACAAGGCCATCCTGTATGGCCGCAACGCCGCTGGCACCCAGAAGATGCCGCAGGGCATCGTGAGCCGCCTCGCGCAGACCGCAGCGCCCACCGGCTATCCTGCCACCGCGCGTCCGTGGGCTGACTTGCACACCACCAACATCATCAGCATCCCCGCCAGCGCCACCGACGCGGCCCTGTTCAAGGCCATCGTGACCGCCAGCGGCGCGGCCAAGGGCAAGTATGCCCGGGGCGAGAAGGTGTGGGTCATGAACGAGACCACCTACACCGCGCTGATCGCCAACGCCCTGACCATCGACGCGGGCGGCGCGATCGTGGCCGGTGTCAACGCCACCATGCCCGTGGTGGGCGGAATCATCGAGGTGCTGAGCTTCATTCCCGACAATGTGATCATCGGCGGCTACTTCGACCTGTACACCCTGGCCGAGCGTGCCGGTGCGAAGTTCGCCACCTCCGAGCATGTGCGGTTCCTGCAGGATCAGACGGTGTTCAAGGGCACGGCCCGTTATGACGGCGCTCCCGCCATTGCCGAGGCGTTCGTGGCGATCGGCCTCAACGGCACCACGCCCAACGCCACCATGACCTTCGCCAGCGACACCGCCAACACCTGATGATCGCGGTGCGTACCTTCGCGGAGGGCGCGACCATCTACCACCAGGGCGAAGCGTATCCCCGGGAGGGCATCAAGCCCTCCGGGGAGCACATCGAGGCGCTGGTACAGGATGGCCTGATCCGCGAGGATGAGGAAAAGCCGAAGAAAACCCGGAAAAAGTGAGGTGAGATCCATGGCAGTCAACACGGACACCGCGCTGGCCATGGTGAAAACGCGGCTCAACCGACTGCCGACGGACACCACGCTGGACACGTACCTGACGGCGAGGATCAACGCGGCGATCGGGGAGATCGAGGCCACGGGCATCGTGCTGACGGACAGCATGGCCGACCTGATGCTGGTGGTGGACTACGCGGTATACCAGTATGGCAACCGCGACAAAAACACCGGCATGCCGGACTGGCTGCGGCTGCGGAGGCGCGAGCGTTGGGTGCAGCAGGGGGTGAGCGAGTGATCCTGGACAAGGGCATCGCCACCGTATACCACAAGATCAACACCGCAGGCCCGGGCGGAAAGCCAACCTTCGAGAACGTGGCCTTCTGGCAGAGCTGGTACGGCGAATTGAACTTCGAGACCTCGCCCAGCCGCCCCACGGAGAGCCGCGAGGAGATCCGCAACGACGCGCGGGTGCGAATCCTGCAAAACCGCAGAATCAACAACCATGACAGGGTGGAGCTGGCCGAGACGACCGGCTCCATCCTCGTATATGAAGTGACAAGAGCCTGGCATGGGATGGATGAGGAGAGCGGGGAGCAGATCACCGACCTGACCCTGGAGGTGATCGAGCCGTGACGATCAGCGAGATCAAGGCGCTGGTGGTGGGCGTCGATCCCAATGCGGGGCACTATGACAGCGCATACCGGGGATCGAGCGCGTACACCGTATGGCGCGAGGTGCGCGAGATGCCGCTCATGGCGGACGATCTGCACCAGGGCGGGTGGATGTTCCAAATAGACCGGTTCACCAAGAGCGAGGATGACGCGATCGCGGACGCGATCCGGGAGGCACTCGACGCAGACCCGCGAGTGGCCTACCAGCACCTGGTGGACTATGAGGTGGACGAGGGATACATCCACCACATCTACGACTGCGAGGGATACTGATGGCACGATTCGACACCAGCGGGCTGGACGATGTGATGCGCGAGATGACCCGGATGGGAGAGCAGACCGGGGACGTGGCGCAGGCCATGATCCAGACCGGCGCGTATTACGTGCGCGAGGCGTGGAGAAGGGCAGCGGATGAGATGGATCACCGGATCACCGGGGACATGATCGAGTCGATCGGCTACCCGAGGTATCCGTCCTCTTTCGGCGAGGCGCTGTACATCGACATCTACCCGCAGGGCAAAGACCGCAAGGGCGTGCGGAACGCGGAGAAGGCGTTCATCCTGCATTATGGATCGAGCAAGCTGCAAGGAAGCCGCTGGGTTGATCTGGCGGACGAATACAGCGAAGAAACCGCGATTCCGGCCATGCGGCAGGTGTGGGAGAAGTACATCGAGACCGGCACCGTGCCGGAGGCCCCGACGGTCGGCGGAAACAATGGCATCCTGGGGATGCTGAGTAACATGTGAGAGGAGACTGAAACATGGCTTTTGTTGGCATGCTTCACCCGGTGGCGGCGACCATCGCCACCGAGGTCGAGGGCGCGGCCCTCACGTACAACGCGGGCCAGGTGGTGGGCAAGGCGATCAGCGCCACCATCAACTGGACGCGCAACGACAACCCTCTGTACGCGGATGACGCGATCGCGGAGGAGGACAACGGCATCACCGGCGGCAGCATCGAGCTGAACACGGATGACATCCTGGAGGCGGCCCGGGTGTATATGCTGGGCCTGCAGCAGGTGACCGTGGGCCAGAGCACCGAGTACGAGCAGACCGAGCAGAGCGCTCCTTACTGCGGCTTCGGCTACATCCGGGTGCGCAGGAAAAACGGCGCGACGAGCTACCAGGCGCACTGGTTCCATAAGGTGATTTTTGGCGAATCCACCGAGAACGCCCAGACCAAGGGCGAGAGCATCGAGTGGCAGACCCCGACCTTGACCGGGCGGATCATGGGCGTGCGCAATGACGAGAGCGGCGTGGCGAAGTACCGCAGGATCGCGGTGTTTGACACCCTGGAGGCGGCGCTGACCTGGCTGAACGGCAAGGCGGGCATCACCTGATGATTGAGGAGGTACACCATGCTGAATATCGGGGGACGTGACTGGGAGCTGGTATTCAACCTCGACGCCATCGACCAGATGGAGCAGAGGCTCAAAACCAAGCTGGACAGCAAGAGCATCACCGAGACGATGGGCGACCGGCAGAAGCTGGTCGCCCTGCTGTACGTGCTGGCGGAGCAGGGCGAGGCCCTCGCGGGCCGGGAGATCGATGTGGACGAGCGCTGGTTCGCCCGGCGGATCACCCTGGGCAAGCTGCCGCAGGTGCAGACCGAGATACTAGCCGCCATCAGCGACGGAATGAAGATGGAGACCGAGGAACCGAACGAGGACGAGGAAGTCGATGTTGTCCTCGATGAAATTAAAAAAAAAGAGACGCCGGGGGCCTGACATATCGCATGATGGTATCCTTCGGCCTGATTGCCGGGCTGAAGCTCCCCGAGATGGGAAAGCTGACGCCCGGCTTTGTGTGTGATCTGTACATCTACCGGCAGCGGTACGATGACCAGGAGCATGGGATCAAGCGCACCAGGCGGCCACGGTGCGAGGACTGACGAGAGGGTGGACACATGGCGCGGAAGAACGAGATAAAAGCCAGGCTCGTGCTGGAAGGCGAGCAGAAATACAATAAGGCGTTGAAAGACGCGGCGAACGCCGTAAAGACACTCAACTCCGAGCAGAAGCTGGCGGAGGCGCAGTTCAAGGCGACCGGTGACGCGGAGGAATACCAGGCGAAAAAGACGGAGATCCTGCGCAAGCAGATTGCAGAGCAGGAGAAGGCCGTCGAGGCTGCCGAGAAGGCTGTAAAGGATCTGACGGAGCTGGGCGTAAAGCCGAACAGCCAGCAGATGCAGACCTGGCAGCGGAAACTGGCGGACGCGAAAACACGGCTCCAGAATATGCAGAACGAGCTGACCGACACGGAGGCGGGGCTTGACTCGCAGGGCCGGAAGTTCGAGGAGACCGGACGCGCAGCCGGTGAATACCGTGATCAGATCGATGAGGCGGCGAAGGGAATCGACTTCCAGAACACCATCGCCGCGATCGATAATGTGCGGGATCACATCGCTGGCGTGATCAAGGCCACGGCCAGGGCAGCCAAGGCCATGTGGGACTGGGAGGCCGACGCGGGGAAATGGGCGGATGAGCTTTCCACCACCGCCCGCCAGATGGGCATCGACGTGGAGACCCTCCAGAGCTGGCAGTATGCCTCCCGGTTCATCGACACCGACGTGGAGTCGATCATCGGGGCGCAGGACAAGCTCGTGAAAAACATGGGCAAGACCAGCGACGAGGTGACCGCCATGTTCGCGGCGCTGGGCGTGAAGATCCGCGAGGACGGGCCGCAGGCGGCACTCCGGGACGGACAGGCGGTATTCTGGGACGTGATCGACGCGCTGCGGGAGATGGGCGACACCACCGAGGCGGAGCTGATCTCCCAGACGCTGCTGGGGCGGAGTTACCGCGAGCTGAAGCCGCTGATCGAAGCGGGATCTGAAGCCTATCTGGCGATGGCGGAGGAAGGCCGCGAGGTTGGCGTCGTGAGCGCGGAGAACGTGGAAGCGCTGGGGCGTTTGGACGATGCGAACCAGAGGCTCACGGCAACATTGGACAAGACCAAGTATTCTCTGCTGGCGGAGCTGGCCCCGACCTTTGAAACGGTGGCGGACGCGATGGCGACCGCCGTGTCCGCGTTCAACGATTTCCTGCAGACCGAGGAGGGCCAGGCGGCGCTCGATGGACTCAATGACGCGCTGTCCGGGATCATAACCAGTATCGTGGGGGAGAATGGCGAAGGCTTCACCAAGATCGTGGAGGGCGCGAAAGCGGCCATCGATGGGCTGACCGCCGGGCTTAATTGGATCGGCGAAAACGGCGAATGGGTGGCCAGAGCGTTTGAGGCACTGGGGCTGGCGTGGGCTGGCCTGACCATCTCCAAGAATGTGATGATGTTCCTCCAGTTGATGAAGGCGATCCCGTGGCACAGCGTGGGCAACGCTGCCGGGAAGCTCGCGGGAGCATCCGGCGGAGGGTCGGCGGCTGCTGGCGGAGGCGGAGCGCTTGCCAAGGTGGGCAAGGCCGGGAAATCCGTATTCGGTGCGCTGGGCAGCTTCGTCGGATCTGCGGCCCCGATGGTGGGCGCGGGTCTGGCTGGCGTGGCGCTGGCGGTTCCGGGTGCCTATCTGCTGGACAAGCAGTACACGGAGGAGAGATACGGAGAGTATAACGCACTGCTGGACAAGCTCCCGGGAATTGTAGCCGGGGCGATGGGCGGAGAGCATGGCATGGAGGCGCGTCTGCTGGACGCGATCCAGACCGCGCTGGAAACCTATGAGGCCGAGGGCGACATCGACCCGTTGCGGAGCGTATTCGAGGAGTACGCGGACAATCTGGCCGAGATGGTGGAGTTCGACATCGGCGAGGCGCTGGACAGCGAGCAGTTCCGGGCTATGGACTGGGCGGATGCCGGATATGATCTGGTGACCGAGCTGGCCAAGGCGATCGAGAGCAGCTCCACAACGGCAGAGGAAACCGCAAGCACCGCAGGCGCGAACGTGGCCGCCAGCGTGGCGAGCGGCATCGAGGCCAACATCTGGCGGGTGCGTAACGCCATGGCCAGCATGATGAGCGCCACCAGCGCGGCCCCGGTGGTATCCGGCGGCGGGCTGCTCTCCGGCGCGGCACGCGGCGCGGGGAGCACCACGGCGGTGATCATGATGGATAAGACGGTGGTGGGCCGGATGGTCGCGCCCAGCGTGGACAGGACGATCGGCGCGACGGTGGCGGCGGCCCGGCGAGGAGGCTAAAATATGGCAGTACAGAGACGGCTCAACGCGTGGATCAACAACCGGGATCTGCGGAGCCTTGACCAGCGCATCCTGATCCGCAGCATCGACGAGGAAGCCCCGGAGGTGGACACGCAGTATGCGGACATTCTGGGCGGCGTGGGCCAGCGGGTGCAGTACCAGCGGCGACGGAACCGGCGGATCGTGATTCAGTTCTCTGTGCGGGAATTGTACGACCTGGCGGAGCGGGCGCGGGTGATCGACAAGATCAACGGCTGGGCGCAGGAAGGATATTTACAGGTATCCTATCGGCCACAGAAACGGATCTACGTGCACCGGGTGACCCCGGCGGCCAGCGACAACATCCGGGACTATACCAGCGTATACACCGTAGAATTTGCCGCGAGTGTATGCCCGTACTGGGAGGATGTGCTCACCGGGAGCTGGACGGGCACCGGGACGAGCGGCACCGGCACGCTGGTGACCGGAGGCAACGCGCAGACGCCCATCACGGCGGTGATCACACCCAGCGGGGCGCTCAATACCCTGACGCTCACGGCGAACGGGCAAAGCATGAGCTTCACCGGCCTGGGCGTGCCAAGCGGCAAAACGATGACGGTGGAATATGACACGCGGGGCATCCTCCAGATCATGGCGGACGGCATCTCCCGGATCAGCGCGAGGACGCCCCAGAGCGTGGACGAGCTGATGGTCAACCCCGGCACGGTGGAGCTGGGCTTTACGGCGAATGTGAGCTGCACGGTGACCATGATGGCGAGGGGGAGATGGCAGTGAGGCTCCCGAGACTGCTCAACGCGGATTTCAGCGAGAAAACCAGATTGCACCCGGTGGCCATGTCCCTGTCCATGAAGCTGCGGGAGACTTCCACGGCGGAGATCACCCTGGACGAGCAGGACGCGGACGTGAAGATCCACGACTGGGTGGAGATCTATACGCCCCAGGGCAGCGCGGGCCTTTTCCGGGTGACGAACATCAGCCGCAACATACTCCGGGAGCGGGTGCTGACCCTGCGGCATGGCATCGACACGCTGTGCGACGGAGTGTACAAGGCACAGACGGACTACGACGGCACCGTGGCGGAGTTCCTGGGCAACATCATGGCCCAGCAGACGGTGGTGCGGTGGCAGCTTGGCACCTGCGAGGATACGAGCGCATACGCCCGGCAGGGGATCAACTACGACCAACTCTCCAGCCTACTGTGGGCGCTGGCGGACGAGCGGAACGGGTATTACCTGACCTACGATTTCAGCACCACGCCGTGGACGGTGAATTATCTGGCGCTTCCGACTTCCCCCGCGTGCGAGTTCCGGATCTCGCGGAATGTCCAGACGGTGGGCATCGACCGGAACGACGATGACCTGTGCACCCGGCTGTATCTGTCCGTGAACACGGCAGTCACGGGCGACGATGGGATCACCGAGACGCAGACCGAGCTTCAGATCCACAACAACGCGGCGGCGCAGGCCATCTATGGAATTGTGGAGAAAACCGCCGACATCGACACGGAAAACGTGGCGGATGTGAGCGCCTGGGTACAGCGGTACATGGATGACCACGCGGCCCCGACGATCCAGATCAGCATCGACGGCTACGAGCTGGCGGAGCTGACCGGGGACACCTGGGACGAATACGACCGGGGCAAGCTGGCGCGGGTGGCCATGCCCAGCGTGGGCGAGACCATCCTGGAGCGTGTGGTGACGGTGAATTACCCCGACTTGCTGGGAGATCCGGAGCACGTGGAGGTGGAGCTGGCCAACCGGCTGGACAGCGTATCCAGTACGCTGGCGCAGCTGGAGCGCGAGGCCAGGCAGGCGGCGAGGGGCGCGAGAGGCGCGGCCCGGAGCGGTGTGCGGGTGCAGGAGATCAAAAACATCGCCACCACCGTCGAGGGCAATGTGGATGACATCGACAAGATCTTCATCAAGACCGCCATCGACCGGTTGACGGCCAACGAAACCCTGTACAGCAGGACGGCGGACAACGCCGACGGCATCAGCAACCTCAACAGCAAGACGGGCATCGCCAGCCTGGGCACCGGCGAAACCCTGTACAGCAATATCCAGAAGGTGGACGTGAAGGTGGGCGCGGTGCCTGCGGGATCGAACCTGTACGGACTGTACCAGGGACAGGAATCGAGCATCAGCACGATCAACGATAAAACGGGCATCGGCAACCTGGCAACCGGGGAAACCCTGTACGGCAAGATCAGCACCAACGCGAGCGACATCGGCGCGGTGAGCGATAAAGTGGGATCGGTGCCGAGCGGGCAGAATCTATATGGATTGTACCAGGGGCAGGAGAGCAGCATCTCCACCCTAAACAGCAAGACGGGCATTTCCAACCTTGCCAGCGGGGAAACCCTGTACAGCCGCACGGCCAACAACGCCAGCGACATCAGCGGCCTATCCACGCGGGTGGGCGCGATGGAAACAAACACGAGCGGGATCAGCAAGAGCGGCGACACCACCACGATCAGCCATCTGGCCATCGGAAACGGCGCATTCGACTTGGACGGGCGATCCGCGTCGTGGCAATCCCAGTATGTGTTGACCAGCCTCACGATCACGATGCCGAGCATCACGCTGTCCGTTGCGCATGATTTCGTGTGGGCAAACGGGTCTTTTTCCAACCTGGCCGCCGTGACCGGGAGCCGGGTCATCACTGCGTACACCGCCGGATCGGTGACTGGGCCGAGCGGAAAGACGATTTATTACGTGGGCGGGCCTGCCCCGAACTGAGGAGGATAACATGAATCACCATGAACTGATAATGGGAATGTACCAACTGCTGGATGCGCTGAATGTGGAAGGCGTGAAGAACTGCCAGATCGTCACGGAGATGTACAGCAGACTCCAGGCGCTGGACGGCGGCATCGCGCAGGAGCAGGATCGGCACCGGCAGGAGGTGGAGCTGCTGAGCAAGCAGATCGAGAAGCTGACCACCCCGCACCCGGAGGAGGGCGAGCAGGTGGTGGGCGGCGAGGTGTACCACCTGGGCGATCAGGAGATCATCGACGGGCATGTGTATGACGTGGGCGTGCCCGGAGGGCACAGGAAGGAGACGGACGAATGAACATCATCATCGAGCGGACTATCGAATTAAACGCACCGCTCCTCACGGAGCCGCTGCCGGGGAGCCTGTTCACCACGGAAAACAAGGCGCACCAGTTTTTGATCGGCTGCACCCAGAGCGGCCTGCCGATCACCCTCTCCGGCACGGTGAGCGCGAAGTTTATCCGGGAGGCCAACAACACCACCATCCTGATGAGCGGAAGCATCTCCGGCGGCAAGGCAAGCCTGATCCTCCCGGCGGACTGCTATAATATTTCCGGGCGCTTCGACCTGACGATCTTCGTCACCTCAAACAACGTCACCACCTGTATTTACAGCGCCACCGGCAGCGTCAAGGCGGCGCAGGACGGCACGCTGGTGGATGAGGGCACGGTGGTGCCCAGCATCGAGCAGCTGCAGCAGGATGTGACGAACCTCCAAAATAACAAGGTCAACCGGGCGGGGGACACGATGACGGGGCCGCTGAATCTTCGGTCTGCAACGGTATTTTCGACTGGTGACGGATACGCGAGACTGTATTATAAGGATACGGTAAGCGGGGCCAACCTCGCGGCGTTAAACTTGCTTATATCTAACCGCAGGCTCTTTGCCACGGAGTATTCGGCGGGATCGTCCAACGTTGAGCGGTTCTATTTTCCCGCGCCAGACGCGAATCGGACGGCAGATGGGAATTATGACATCCTCACGACCAAGAGCGCAAAAATTGTTCCCGTGTACGATTCGTTGTGCGCTTGGGGGAATTACGCTATTGGCACAACAATAACTCTCACACAGCCGTACACGAATTACGATGAAATTATCGTGTTTTCTGGGTGGAACTCTACTTCAGGCGGCAACTGGGTGAACATCTTCCCGGTGCCGATTTTGATGTCCCCAGACCGTGTGCTTGCGGTGATGGGGTCTGGAATCAACACGGGAGGAGAGTCGATGCGAAAATCGCTGACCGTAGTGGATAGCACACACATCACAGTAAGCGACGGATACGGGGATAACACAAACATCCTCATCCGGCAGATTTTCGGCAAACGGTACACGATTACAGCATGATGTGGTACGCATTGATCATTCTGGCGGTGCTGGTGTATCTGTATCTTACGATGTGAGGTGATATGATGGCGGTATATGTTGGATCGGCACGTATTGACGAGCATGGACAGGCCCACGGCGGCATGGCGGGCGACCAGACCGGAGGCGAGGTGGCGAGACAGCGGTGGTATCTGCACACACAGGGATCGTGGCGGGTATTCCGGGCGCGGGAAAAAGACCGCGCGGAGATGATCGCCCGGTGCATGCAGGCGGCATGCGACAACCATCACATCGGGTACGACCAGTATCAGCGGGACACGCTGTACAATACGGCCCGGCTGGTGGGCTTCGACTGCTCGCTGGTGGACAAAGACGTGGAGACGGACTGCTCCGCGCTGGTGAGGGTGTGCTGCGCATACGCGGCGATCGACACCGGGAACTTCCGCACGTACAACGAGCCGCAGGCGCTCATGAAAACCGGGCATTTCAACGAGATGGTGGGCGCGAAGTACCAGAAGCGGCCCGACTACCTCCGGCGCGGTGACATCCTCGTGACGCCATCCTCCGGGCACACGGTAGTGGTGCTGAGTGATGGGAAATACGCCGATAATGCGGACGATATACAGGAGGAGATGGACGAGATGGACACGATCAAGCAGGGCAGCAAGGGGCCGCAGGTGCGGACGCTGCAGCGGCTGCTCAACGCCATATGCGGGGAGAAGCTGGACGTGGACGGCGACTTCGGCCCGGCGACGCGGATCGCCGTGGCGGCCTACCAGACCACGCGGGAGCTGGAGATCGATGGAGTATGCGGCCCGATGACCTGGACGCGGCTGCTCAAAGGAGAGTGATCGGCATGCCGGAGGGGATCGTGGTGGCGCTGATCGGCCTGGCTGGGTCTGGCATCGGGTCGCTGGTGGGCGTGTTGGCATCGTCCAAGCTCACGCAGTACCGGATCGAGCAGCTGGAGCACCAGGTGGCCAAACATAACAATTTGATCGATCGGATGTACAAGGTGGAGGAGAATCAGAAGGTGATGGACGAGAAAATCCGGGTGGCGAACCACCGGATCGATGACCTGGAAAAGAGAGGAGCATGAGCATGGAGCAGAACAGGATGAGATCGTGGGCGCTGTGGAGCGCCGTGCTGGGTGAGATCGTGAGCGTGCTGGCCATGACCGGCATGCTGGAAAAATGGGGACTCACCAGCGATCTGGTGGAGAAGATCATCGCCATCATCGGCGAGCTGCTGGCGATCTTCGGCATCGTCAACAACCCCACGGTGAGCGACAGGCTGTAAAAAGAGGGCGGGAGAGATCCCGCCCTCTCTGTTTTAGCAAATGGAATATGCCATTGTAATGGGATAGACCATTTGCATATGATCAAAATTTCCAGCGGATGGTTATGGATCGGCCATCCAGCTCGATACGATCGATCAGGGACTCCACAAGGCTGCGCTTTTCGGCGTACACATCGCGGGCGATGACATCCGCGAAGGTGGCGACGATCTGCGCGGCTTTTTTTGTATCCATTCCCCGGTACGCTGTGAGGGCTTCAATTTCGCCCTGTAAGCGTTTCTCGCGTTCGGCAAGGGGATCGACCCGGTTTTGCAATTCAGTGGCGGAAAAGGCGGTTTTTGTGACGTACAGATCAAGCAGGCGATCCTTCTGTCGGCGGACATCCGCGAGGGAGGCTTCCAGCATGGCCATGCGCTCATCCGTAGGTGGCTGCGAACTGGTTTTTTTCAGCTCCGATGGATTGGTGGAGAGTTTGGCGATCTGATCCAGGATGAGCGCGTCAAGCTCCGTCTCACGCCAGTATGTATTTTTGCAATTCGGATCGCGTATCATTGAGGCGTTCCGCTTCATCGCCGAGTAACATGCATAATAAATCGAATAATTTGTTTTGTGAACGCCATACCGGGCACCGCACCGTGCGCACCAGATCAGTCCTGACAGCAGGTGGTTTCTGCCGCTGACGGCCTGTTTTTTTCGTGCCTGCTCCGAGCGCACCGAGAGCCGATCATGCACCGCGTCGAACAGCGCCCGATCGATGATCGGTTCATGGTGACCCTCATAGGTTTGGCCCGAAAAGACGATCCGACCGATATATACCGGGTTTTGCAGCACCTTGCTGATCGTGCATTCCGACCAGATCCCGTGCCGGTGCGAGATGCCAGCGGCGAGGAACTTCTGCGCGATCTGGCGGAGGGACAGGCCGGAGGCATAGAGGCGGAAAACCTCCCGCACTTGCATGGCCTCCGGGGGATAGACCACCAGCTCGCCGTCGGTATAGTCATAGCCGGTTGGGGCGGATGATCCGCCGTGGTATTTGCCCTCTTTCGCCCGGGCCTCGCGGCCCATGGTCATCCGCTCTTTGATCTGTTCCCGCTCCAGCTGCGCAAAGACGGCGAGGATGCCGATCATGGCCCTGCCGAAGGGCGTGCCGGTGTCGAATGATTCCGAGATGGAAACAAATTCGCAGCCGTGGGCGAGGAATACCCGCTCGATCAGGTACAGGGTATCCAACTGCGAGCGGGAGAGTCTATCCAGCTTATACACCACCACCCGGGACACCATGCCAGCTTCCACGTCCCGGATGAGCTGCTGAAGGGCTGGGCGATCCGTGGAGCCTCCGGAGTATCCGGGATCGGTGTACAACTTCACATCGCGCCAATTCATAGCGTCACAGTAGGAATTGAGCCGGGCGGCCTGCTCATCGATGGAATATCCTTCCCGGGCCTGCTCCTGTGTGCTGACGCGGGTGTACAGGGCGATCATTTGAACCCCAGCGCCGCGCCGGTGTATGGGGTAAATACGGCTTTGCTGGTTGATATTTTTACGATCCAGCCCTCCTGCAGGTTGACAGTGAGATTTTCACCATAGTCAACGAGATCGAAATATTTGTAAATAGTCGCTTCTGGGCTGACAAATTGCTGGATGATCAGATCGCCATAACTGGCGTTGATCGTCCACTTTCCTGCTGGTATATCATCTCCTACTGTATATACGCCCTGCGGGACAACGACTTCCTGCCACCCATCTGAGGCCCAGAGGGCCGCATCAACCTGCGCCCGGAGATCGAGCAGCTCCTCAAAGGACATGCCGGAGAGATCGATGGCGGCATAAGCGGCAGCGCCCACCAGGACGAGTACGAGCAGAACACACAATACCTTTTTCATGATGTTACCTCCTCTTTCTTCTGCGCAGTTCTACTCCCACGCCGATGATCTCAACCGGGAGATCGCGCACCTGATCGGCGGTGTACATGAGCGGTGAATACGCGGGGTTGAGCGGTTGGAGCACCATGCCCGAGTCGAGCAGGCGCACCCGCTTGAACGTGGCATCGGTGCCGTTGATCCGCACGGCACAGTCATCCCCGGTTTCACACTCCTGCGTGCGGCGGAAAATCACTACATCCCGATCCTGATATTCCGGGAACATGGAGTCGCCGGAGAGGCGGACGGCAAAATACTCTTTTCCGCCTGTTGTCCATGCCTTCGGGATCTCCTCCCAGTCGATCACATCATCGATGGCCTCCGTGGGGATACCGGCGCGGATTGAGTCATACACCGGGACACGCAGACTTTGCGGATCGCCGACATCTTCATCTGCGCCCAACAGCCACCCAGCGGAAACGTGCAGCACTTCGGCCAGCTTTGCAATCATTTCGGTGCCCGGGTCGCGCGTGCCGCCCTCCCAGGCCGTGACGCTGCTCTGGGAGACGTACAGTATATCCGCCAACTGGGACTGCGTATACCCGGCGCTTTTTCTGGCCAGTTTTAGCCTTTTTCTGTCCAAAATTACCACCTCCAGTAATATTATAACATAGAACTGTAATATTTTTGTATTACAAATAGTATAAATCTGGAACAAATTAAACCGCAGGATGTGGTATAATACATATAGTGGTAAACGACAGGAGGTGATGCCGCACGAAAACTATCAAGTATCTCCGACAAGAGGCGAGAATGACACAGGAGGAGCTGGCAGAGCGTACCGGGCTGAAGCAGTCTATGATCAGCCACTTGGAAAACGGCACCAGAAAGCCCAGCCTCCAGACACTCAAGCGCCTGGCGACGGTGCTGGGCTGCACGCTGGACGAGCTGGCGGGAGACTACGCGGAGTAATGAGGAAGGAGGACACCATGAAGGGACTGAAAGGACAGGCGACGGCAGACCGTGGCCTCACGGACGCGGAGGTGGAGATCGAGATCGACCGGCTGCTGCACAGCGAGGCGGTGCGGCTGGCCAAAGCGGAGCAGCAGATGATCTACCGGCGGCGGCAGTACATGTACAGCCTGCGGTGCATGGAGAAGCGCGGGAAGGCGCTCATGGCCGAGGGCAAGACGATCCGAGACTTCCGGGACGTGGACGATGACTGTGAAGGCTGTTGAGATAACCCACATCCTGAGGGACGGCACCATCCTCAAGGCCATCGAGGGCCGGGTGGTGACAAGACAAGACGCTCCCATGGCATACGCCATCATGGAGCAGATTAACGGAGGAGGAGACCATGCCGAGTTACGAGGAGATCGCGCGGGCGAATGAAACGATCCGCAAGACACCGATCCAGGGGAAAGACTACGCCGAAGTGAACCAGAGGATCAAGGCTTTCCGCATGGTGTACCCGGAGGGCTACATCATGACGGAGCTGGTGAGCAATGAAAACGGCGTGTGCGTGATGCGTGCCAGCGTGGGCCGGTACGAGGAAAACGGCGGGTGCCTGACGCTGGGCACCGGGACGGCCTATGAAAAGGAGGGCAGCACGTACATCAACAAGACCAGCTACATCGAGAACTGCGAGACGAGCGCGGTGGGCCGTGCGCTGGGCATGGCGGGGTTCGGCATAGACACCAGCGTGGCGAGTGCCGAGGAGGTGCAGAACGCCATGCTCAACCAGGGCGAGGACAAGCCGCAGGAAACTGCGAAGGCCAGCCCCAAGCAGATCGAGATCCTGTCGGCGCGGTACACCGGGGACAACCTGGCGAAGCTGCTGGCGTCGAACAACATCAGCCGGCTGGAGGACATGCCGAGGGGCAAGGCCAGCGAGCTGATCGGCAAACTGACGAGGAGGTAATGTGATGGAGGGTATGGCTTTTGTTGATCTGGTGAGCATCGCGATGGACAGCGGAGAGCTGCGGGTGGCATCGGCCCCGCCGTGGAGCCACCTGATGCGCGGGGAGTGGGTGACGGTGGAGACCGGCACGGAGGGCCTGTATGCGCTGGGCAATGTGCAGAGCAGCCTCACGGTGCCCACGGAGACGGAGGAGCTGAGCTTCATCGCGAAGGCGTGCGGCGAGACGTTGCCGCTCAAGCGGGTGATGGAGCGCGTGAAGTATGAGAAACTTGACTACCCTGAAGGAGATGACTGACATGAGCGGCATGATCACGGTGGAAAACGACATCATCCTGCTGCGGCGGGAGGTATCCGCGAGGATCGCGGACTGGGAGAAAAAGATCGCGCAGATCAAGGCGGCGGAGGAGGCCATGAAGGAGGCCATCAAGGCCGAGATGGAAGAAAAGGGCATCCTAAAGATCGACACCCCGGAGCTGGTGATCAGCTACATCGCCCCGACGGATCGGGAGACACTGGACAGCAAGGCCATGCGGAAGGACTTCCCCAGGCTGTACGATCAGTACGTGAAGATGACGCCGGTCAAGGCCAGCATCCGGGTCAAGGTCAAGGAGGGCGCATGAAAGAGTATGAGATCTGGCAGGTGGCCGGGCATGATCTGGAATACTTCGACCTGACGCACGAGTACCTGGTGGACGGCATCAAGGTGCCCAGCGTGACGCAGATGCTCAAGTACAAGTTTGGCGGAAAGTATGGCGGCGTGAACGACGCGACCCTCGCCAGGGCGGCGGAGGCCGGGACGGAGGTGCACGAGGCCATCGAGGAATACTGCGCGACGGGGTTCGAGCGGGATCTGCCGGAGGTGCACAATTTCCGGTTTCTGGAGCGGCAGTACCGGTTCATGGTCACCGACATCGAGGTGCCGCTGATCCTGTTTGACGGCACGGAGCCGATCGCGGCGGGCCGGTGCGACCTGGTGATGGAGATGGACGGCATGGTGGGCGGCGCGGACATCAAGCGCACGGCGGTATTGGATCGGGACTACCTGGCCCACCAGCTCAACCTCTACCGGATCGCCTACCGGCAGAGCTACGGCACAGAGTGGCAGTTCCTGCGCGGGGTGCACCTGCGGGGAGAGGAGACGCGGAAGTTCGTGGAGATCCCGGTCAATGAGGACGCGACATGGGCGTACATCGCGGAATGGAGGGCACACAATGGTGAGCATGGTGAGGCGTGAGGCGAGGACGTACCGGGCGACGGCCTGGGCGCGGGCCATTGCGTGGGCGCGTAAGGTCGTGCCGGAGCTGCTGGCGGGGCTGGGCCTCACGGTGGGCATGATCCTGCTGCCGATCCTGGCGGGGGTGATGCGCGGATGAGGTGGGCGCTGGGCTTCGGGAAGCTGGCATGCTTCGGCCTGGTGGGATACGCCGGGTATCTGTGCGCGAGGAGCGGCATCGCGTGGCTGGGGCTGGCGCTGGGCTGCGTCGCCATGACATTATTCGCCGAGGCCATGCTGATCCTGGTGGAGTGGAGAGACGGGTGAGCAGGGAGGCGATCTGGATGGACATCGGGCGGGTGCAGGAGGTGGTGACAAAGACTGTCCGGGGATACCATCCAGGCATCGCGGAGCAGGACATAGAGGACGCCGTGCAGGATGTGATCCTGTACGTGCTGGAGAAAGCGGACGGATACGATCCGGCGCGGGGTAAGCTGGAGACCTGGCTGTGGTGGGTATGCCAGAGCAAGCTCCACGCCCAGCGGGAAAAGGCGCAGCGGATGCACGCGCACTTTGTGCGGGCCAGCGTGCCCACTCCCCAGCCGGATGCGGAGGACGAGATCATCCGGGCGATGGACACCGAGGACGCCGCGCGAATGATCTACGAATATTGCGAAAGTATGACAGAGCGGACGCGGGACGTGGTGCGCAGGAGGGCCGAAAACGAGACATTGGAGGAGATCGGCAAGGTGTACCACGTCACGCGGGACAGGATACGCCAGATCGAGGTGAAAGCGTACCGGAACATCCGTTCCTCGCGGGTGATGTGGCACCTACTCAGAGAGTACAAGGAGGAATATATATGAACAACGTGATCCTGATCGGGAGACTGACCAAAGACCCGGAGACAGCGCAGACCCAGAGCGGGCACACGGTGGTGCGTTTCTCGCTGGCGGTGGATCGGCGGGGCAGGGACGCGGGGGCGGACTTCCCCACCTGCGTGGCCTTCGACAAGACGGCGGAGCTGATCGGCAAGTACTGTAAGAAGGGCGACCGGCTGGGCGTGATCGGACGGATTCAGACCGGGAGCTACGAGAAGGACGGGCGCAAGGTGTACACCACGGACGTGATCGTGCATGAGATCGAGCTGATGGGCGGCAAGCGCGAGGAGAGCGCACCGGAGCCGCAAGAGACCGCGCCGCAGTTCACGGAGGTGGAGGATGATGAGCTGCCATTCTGAGATCATCGGCGTGATCCGGGCGGAGCGCAAGCAGCGGAAGATCACCATCAAGCAGATCGCGGAGGCCACCGGCGTGAACGAGATGACCATCAGCCGGTGGGAGCGTGGCCGCGGATCGCCCAACCTGTCCACGCTGCTGGTGGTGATGGACTACCTGGGCCTGACGCTGGAGGTGCGCGGCGGTGGAGTATGACCTGATCCAGGAGATCCAGCAGAAAACCCGCCAGCTTGAGCGGGCGATCAAAGAGCTGCGGAAAACCGGCACGGCCTACGCCCAGGCGGAGCGGGAGTACAAGGTACTGCTCCGGCAGGAGTGCCTGCGGCTCCGCGACGAGGGGATGGCCATCGGCCTGATCGACAAGACGTGCTATGGCATCCCCAGCGTGGCGGAGAAGCGCTTCCTGCGCGACGTGGCGGAGGCGACGTACAAGGCCAACCTGGAGGCGATCAACAGCCTCAAGCTCCAGATACGGATCATCGACGCGCAGATCGGACGCGAGTGGAGCGGCCCGGTCAATGACTGAGGAGGCGGGATATGGCGAGGGCAAAATCGATCCTGAGTAATGAGCGATGGTGCCAGGTGTGCGGCAATCCGTACACGCTGCACTGCCATCACATATTTTACGGGCCGAACCGCAAGAACAGCGACGAGTGGGGCTGCTGGGTGTACCTGTGCGAGAGGCACCACACCCAGGCCCCGGACGGGATACACTTCAACCGCAAGCTGGACGTGAAATTCAAGCGCATGGCACAACAGGCGTTTGAGGACAAATACGGGCACGACAAATTCATGGAGGTGTTCGGAAAAAATTGGCTGTGAAGTTCACGCTGTCCGGGACGCCCCGGACGAAAAAGAACAGCGCACGGATCGTCATGGCCGGGAACCATCCCAGAGTGATCCCCAGCGCGGCCTATGCGGAGTACGCCACGATGTGCATGACGCAGCTCCTCCGGGTGGAGGCGCGTGACATCCATCGCCCGGTGAACCTCAAATGCGTGTATTACATGCCCACGCGGCGGCGGGTGGATCTGGTGAACCTGATCGAGGCCACCTGCGACATCCTGGTGGCGGCTGGGATACTCCAGGATGACAACGCCCAGATCGTGGCGGGGCATGACGGCAGCCGGGTGAAGTACGACAAGGACAACCCCAGAGTGGAGATCGAGATCGAGGAGATGAGACAATGAGCGCGAACGCGAACCAGGCGGCGCGGGTATTGGACTACATGGGCACGCGGGGCGGGATCACGCAGATCGAGGCCCTTAAAGACATCGGGGTGATGCGGCTGGCGAGCCGGATCAGCGAGCTGAAGAAGCGCGGCTGGCACATCGGCTGGGAGTGGCAGAAGGGCCGCAACCGGTACGGCGAAAAGTACCAGGTGAAGCGGTATTTCCTGGAGGATAGCGATGGCTGACCGGAGGATGTTTTCCAAGAAGATCATCGACAGCGACGCGTTCCTGGACATGCCGCTCTCCACGCAGGCACTGTACTTCCACCTGTCCATGCGGGCGGACGACGATGGGTTTGTGAACAACCCCAAGAAGATCCAGAGGATGATCGGGGCCAGCGATGACGATCTCAAGGTGCTGGTGGCCAAGAGCTTCCTGATCCCGTTTGAGTCGGGGATCGTGGTGATCAAACACTGGCGGATACACAACTATATCCGGGGAGACCGGTACAAGGAGACCGCCTACACAGACGAGAAGGCCATGCTTGGCGTAAAGAGGAACGGATCGTATACCATTGGTATACCAGATGGCAACCAAGTGACATACCAGATGGATACACAGGTTAGGTTAGGAGAGGATAGGATAGTTGAGGATAGTATAGGGGAGTGTGATGGGGACAAGCCCACGCGCACGCGGTTCATGCCTCCATCCGTTGAGGAGGTGGAGGCCTACTGCAAGGAGCGGGGAAACCACATCAACCCGGAGCACTTTTGCGACTACTACCAGCGGGCCGGGTGGCGGCTCAAGACCGGGCCGATGAAAGATTGGAAGGCCGCCGTGAGGACATGGGAGCAGCGGGACAAGGCGCGGGCGAGTGAGCGCCGGAGCGATCCCAGGAGCGCCCAGGGCTACCAGCAGAGGGAATACACGGAGAACATGATCGACTTATACGGAGATGATGGCGGATGCTGAAAAGACATTGGTTCAAGGCGTGGCCGCTGGAGCTGGATATGCGCAACCCGGAGCTGCGGCAGGCGGTGCGGGAATACCACAACTGCATGCGGGAGCGGGTGCTCAGCATGAAACAGGTATTCGACGAGCGCGGCTATGGCGCGGTGCGGGTGCGGCTCCGGGATGAGGGCGGGAATCTGGCCTACGCCATCGACGGGATCGACCTGGATGGCGGGGTGAGCGAGATCTACGGCGGGCCGATCGAGGAGATGCCAGGCGGGGAGCGCTTTTTCCGATACGGCGAGGAGGTTGATCCATGGTAGAGTACAACCGATGCGCAAAGCGGGTGGCCCAGTTCAGCCGGGAGGGCACGCTGGTGAAGATATGGAACAGCGTGCGGGAAGCGGCGGCGGCGTTCAAGAGCGACCCGGGCAATATATCTCGGGTGTGCCGGGGAGATGCGGGGCATCGTTCGGCCTGCGGCTATGTATGGCAGTACGTGGAGGACGGGGCGCACACGGCGCGGTTCGTGAAGCTTGACAGCTATCCATACGTGCAGAGCGAGAGCGCGGCCATTTCCCAGCGCGACAAGGAGCGCAGGAAGTACGGCCACCGGTTCGACCGGATCATGGCGGACATCAAGGCGGGCCTCACCGACGACCAGATCTATGTGAAATACCGGCACCTGGGGATGCAGAGGAAAGATCCGGCGGTATACCGCAAAGTGGCGATGGGCAAATACAGCGAGGGCAGCGCGGATGGCCTCAAATGGGAGGAGATCGTGCGGAGCCTGAGGAGGCGGACATGACACACGAGCAGGCGGAGCTTTTTGAGCGGTTCGCGGGGATCTGGGCGGAGATATACAGGCAGTACCACAACCTGAGGAGCACCGAGGACATCCAGATCGACATCGCGGTGGCGGTGTCGGAAATGATGCGGGAGGACGCGAAAAGGTGCGCATGGGACGAGCCGGAGAAGCAGGAATACAACGCTGAATTTTTGAGGAGGTGGGGACATGACGCGTGAGGAGATGCTCGCCGAGATCGAGGGCGTGCTGGAAGTCGGCGAGGGCATGGAGCTGCGGATCGCGCTGCGGCATGCGGAGGCGTACATCAAGAACGCGGAGCCGAGGCTGATGTCCATCGAGGAAGTCAAGGACGCGGACTTCGCCTGGTACGACTACCCGGAGACCGGGTACACCACGCCGGTGATCCATTGCCGGAAGATCCTGTATCCTGCGGAGGAGTACGGAAAGACCTGGCGGTGCTGGACGAAGAAGCCGACGCAGGAGCAGAGGGAGGCGGAAAAATGGCGCGATTCTGCTACATGATCCATATCCCGCCGGATCGGAGCGCGAGGTGGCAGTGCGGCCAGTGCGGAGGGATATGCTATTACCCGCAGGCCACGCGGGGCGACCGGGCGCTGAGGATGCCGTACATGTACTGCCCATACTGTGGGCGCAGGATCGTGGCGAGGAGGGAGGACGGATGATTGCTGGTGGCTCCCGGAGGAATATTGCTCATGCGGAGAACGGAGGGAAGAAGATGGCAAGGATGATTGACATTGATGACGTGGAGCGCATCTTATGGGATCACCATTTCCATGATGGTGATGGACTGCAAGCATTGTGTGATGTGGCGGAGATATTGGAAGCCGTGAGGGGGCATCCGGGGGCTATTGACATTGTACGGTGCAAGGACTGCGTGTATTGGCTCCGTGATGAAGAACATGGCCCAAATGGAGAATGCGATTGCGGTTGCAATGGTGGCTGGTGGTTCCCGGAGGACTACTGCTCATGCGGCGAACGGAGGGAAGCAGATGCAGATACACCTTGACAGATCGGTGATCACCGTCACCGCAGAGCACTCGCCAAAGGCCAGGCTGGTGATCAGCAAGGGCAGCGAGACGGACACCTATGCGTTCACGGATACCGACCGGGATCTTTTCCCGCTCAAGTACGGCGCGGGGGAATACACCGTGAAGCTGTGCGAGCCGAGGTTTGAAAAGGTGTACCGGGTGGCGGACAGCCACAAGGTGACCGCGCAGACCTCCGCCTGGGACACGATGCCGAACCAGTATGTGTATTACACCCACCAGAGCGGATGCATACTGGAGGCGCGGGCGCTGTGCGCGGGGATGGATCGGGGCCAGAGCGTGGCGGCGATCCGGGAGTGGATACGGACGCACATCGCCTATGACTACATCCGGGCGGCGCAGGTGCCAAAGAGCGGCAACTTGTTGCCGGATATCGGGAGGTGCTATACGATGCGGCGCGGGATCTGCCTGGACATCGCGGGCATGATGGCGGCGATGCTCCGGGGCGTAGGCATCCCGGCGCGGCTGGAGATCGGAAAGCGGGGCCTGATGCGGCACGCGTGGGTGCGGCTGGCCTACGGGGCTATCCTAGATCCCACGCTGGACATCGAGCGCAGCCGAAAAAAGACGGCGGCGACGTACAGGATTGAAAGATACTACTGAGGAGGGAAGGACATGCGGAGCAAACTGGTAAAGGCGGACACATTCTTTGATTTCATGATGCAATACAAAGGGCTGGACAGTGCAGATGGAGATCTCGCCGGGGATATGTGGGCAGATGGGAAAGATAAATTCCCGAACGACAGGAGCTGGGATTTGCCAACGGAGCGCAAACGGGTCAAGGCGTATCTGCAAATGCACGGATCGTGTGCGGATTGCATGGCGGTGTTCAAGATGTGCTGGCATAAATATTATATGAGCAGATATTTCAGCAAAAACGCCGAGAAGATAAAGAGGCAGCGCATAGCATCGGCACGGACAAAAGCAGAGAATTTGATCGAAAAAGCCGTTAAGCGGGGGAACGTGATAACCGTCAGGGCAAAAGATGGAAATACGTATGATTACATTGTGCGCGATGGTAAGAGGGGGGAATGACATGCGACTGATTGATGCGGATATGGCGTATGAAATGGTGGCAAGGCAGAGAGGCGGTAAATACTTGGATATGTACGGATTGCGGGCTGGGCTTGATAAAACTCCAACCATAGTAGAAGCCAGGCCATTGGTACGTGCAAAGTGGGAAACGAAATCTTGTGTGAAGGGCAAACAATACGATCCAACAACGGATTATTGGGCTTACGCACACAGATGTACGAATTGCGAGAGAGTGTCGTATTTCCCAGATGACGTACCGGATGCTTTTTGCAGAAGGTGCGGGGCAAAGATGGACATCGGACAGATGGAGGGACTGGCATGAGGATTAAACTGGATGAGGGCGCGTACATACCCACCCGGGCGCACCGGGCGGACGCGGGGATGGATCTGCGGGCCAAGGAGGCCAAGACGATCTGCCCGGGCGGGGCGATGGTATTCCACACGGGCGTGCATGTGGACATCCCGGAGGGGTGCTGCGGCCTGATCGTGAGCAAGAGCGGCCTCAACATACACCACGACATCACCAGCACCGGCCTGATCGACCGGGGCTACACCGGGGAAATCGTGGTGAAATTGCACAACCACGGGACGCGGCCCTATGAGGTGGCGGCGGGGGACAAAATCAGCCAGCTGGTGATCCTGCCGTGCGTGGTGGAGCAGTTGGAAGTAGTGGACAGCTTCGCGGGCGGGGAACGCGGGGACAACGGATTCGGGAGCAGTGGGAGGTAGCTATGCGGGGCAGAGCGTTAACTGACGATGTGAGCATCGGCGAGTTGATGAGCATGCGCGGAGAGGGCATGAGCAACAGCCAGATCGCCGAATCGTTGGGCGTGAGTGTATCCACGATATATGCCGCGATTGGCAAGGGGGGGCCACGGCGCAAGCGGGTGGACATGCGGGGACGAGTGGCACGGGCGGACGCGCAATATGAGCAGGCATGCCGCGAGGTCATACCGGAACCGCCGGCACTGAGTCACCTGACGCTGGTCATCTCCAAGCGGTGGACGATCCAGGGGGAGCATGGCCTGTATGAGGTCGAGATCGGCGATGAGCGGAAAATCACCATCCAGCGCAATGATGTGCGGATGGAGATGCCCATGGACGAGGCGGCGGGTATGGCGCAGGAATTAACCCGGATCGTGGAGAGATACAAGAATCTGGGCCAAGAATTGGAGGCTATATGAACTATCAGGAGTTTCTTGAGAGCAAAATTGACATCGCGCCGGAGAGCGGGTTCACCGTCACACCGGACGAGGTGAGCGAGGTATTATTCCCGCACGAGCGGGACGCGGTGATCTGGGCGCTCAAGGGTGGCAGGCGGGCGTTGTTTGAGGCGTTCGGCCTGGGCAAGACGGCCCAGGAGCTGGAATGGTGTCGGTTGGTGGCCAAGCACACGCGGGGCCAGGCGCTGATCCTGCTGCCGTTGGGCGTGAAACAGGAGTTCCAGCGGGACGCGCGGGAGCTGCTGGGCATGGGTACGATTCCGTACATCCGCACACAGGAGGAGGCGGAGATGTACAAGGCCGCGCCGGTTGTTTTGACCAATTACGAGCGGGTGCGGGACGGCGACATCGACGTCACACGCTTCGCCGGGGTGGCGCTGGACGAGGCGAGCGTGCTGCGGGATTTCGGGAGCAAGACGTACCAGGAGTTCACCCGGAAGTTCAAGGGCGTGCCATACAAGCTGGTGTGCACGGCGACACCCAGCCCGAACCGGTACAAGGAGCTGATCCATTACAGCGGGTTTTTGGAGATCATGGACACGGGCCAGGCGCTCACCCGGTACTTCCAGCGGGACAGCACCAAGGCGAACAACCTGACATTATACCCGCACATGGAGAAGGAGTTTTGGCTGTGGATGAGTTCGTGGGCGCTGTTTTTGCAGAAGCCGAGCGACCTGGGATACAGCGATGAGGGCTATGCGCTGCCGCCGATCGAGGTCAACTGGCACAGGCTCCAGGTGGATAACAGCACGGCGGGGACGGACAAATACGGCCAGTTCAAGCTGATCCGGGACAGCGCCTTCGGCCTCAAGGACGCGGCGAAAGAGAAGCGGGACAGCATCGAGGCGCGGCTTCAGAAGGCCAAAGAGATCATCGACGCCAGCCCGGAGGATCATTTCGTGCTGTGGCACGATCTGGAGAGCGAGCGGCACGCCATCGAGAAGGCGATTCCGGAGGCGGTGAGCGTGTACGGATCGCAGGAGTATGACGAGCGGGAGAAGCGCGTGATCGACTTTTCCGAGGGCCACAGCCGCATCCTGGCGACGAAAAAGAGCATCTGCGGCAGCGGGTGCAACTTCCAGCGGCATTGCCACCGCGAGATCTTCATGGGCATAGACTACGAGTTCAACGATTTCATACAGGCGATCCACCGGGTGTACAGGTTCCTGCAGACGGAGAAGGTGATCATCGACATCATCTACATGGAGAGCGAGGACGAGATCCGCAACGTGCTGCTGCAGAAGTGGGAAAACCACAACGCCATGATGGAGCGGATGGCGGAGATCGTGAGGAGGTACGGCATGAACGACGACAAGCGGTTTGAGGACGCCAAGCGCACCATCGGCATCGAGCGGCAGGTGGAGCAGGGGCAGTATTATGTGGCCGTCAACAACGATTGCGTGGACGAGTTGGCCCGGATGGCGGACAACAGCGTGGACGAGATCATCACGTCCATTCCTTTCGGAAACCATTACGAGTATACGCCCAGCTACAACGATTTCGGCCACAACCCGGACACGGAGGCGTTTTTCCAGCAGATGGACTACCTGTCCCCGAACCTCCTGAGGGTATTAAAGCCCGGGCGGGTGTTCTGCTGCCATGTGAAGGATCGAATCCTGTTCGGCAACACCACCGGCACGGGCATGCCCACGGTGGAACCCTTCCACGCGTTGACGATCATGCACTACATGAAGCACGGGTTCCAGTTCTTCGGCATGATCACGGTGGTGACGGACGTGGTGCGGGAGAATAACCAGACGTACCGGCTGGGGTGGACGGAGTGCTGCAAGGACGGCACTAAGATGGGCGTGGGGTGCCCGGAGTATGTGCTGCTGTTCCGAAAGCTGCCCACGGACACGAGCAAAGGATACGCGGACGATCCGGTGAGCCGGGAAAAGAGCGACTACACCAGGGCGCAGTGGCAGATCGACGCGCACGCCTACTGGAGAAGCAGCGGAGACCGGTACATCACGGAGGAGGAGCTGGCCCAGACGCCTGTGGACAAGCTGCAGGCTAAATACCGCGAGTACAGCCGGGAGAATGTATACGACTACGGCAAGCACGTGGAGCTGGCGAAGGATCTGGACGGGCAGGGCAAGCTCCCGGCCACGTTCATGGTGGTGGCACCGGGAAGCTGGACGGACGCGGTGTGGGACGATGTGAACCGGATGCGGACATACAACAGCACCCAGAGCCAGAGGCGGCTTCAGATGCACGTATGTCCCTTGCAGATCGACATCGTGGACAGGCTGATCGACCGGTACAGCAACAAGGGCGAGGTGATCCTCGATCCGTTCGGCGGGATCATGACAGTGCCCACGGAGGCCGTGAAGCGCGAGCGGAAGGGCATCGGCGTGGAGCTGAACAGCGGATACTTCAAGGATGGGCTTGCGTACCTCAAAGAGGCGGAGGCCGGGAGGGGGAGCTATACGATGTTCGACTGGATCAGGGAGCAGGGTGCGCAATGACCACGAAAGAGTGGCTGATGCGGGCCTGGCGGGTCGACGAGAAAATCGACCGGAAGATCGAGGAGCGGGAGCGGCTGGCGGCCCGGATGACGGCGGTGCGTTCCCCGCAGCTCACCGGCATGCCCAGGGGAGGGAAGAACCAGGACTGGACGGACATGGTGGCGGCGGTCATCGACGAGACGGACGCCATCAACCGCGAGATCCAGACGCTGTGCAGAGTGAAGCGCGAGGTGCGGGAGGCCATCGAGGCGGTGGAGGACATGCACCAGCGGGAAGTACTGGAGCTGCGGTACCGCAATTATATGCGGTGGGAGGAGATCGCGGTGGCGATGAACTATGACATCCGGCACGTGTACAGGCTGCACGGCGAGGCGCTGTGCAAGGTGAGGAGGGGCGAAAGTGAAACATGTCATTGAATGTCAGTATTGGAGGGTGATATAGTATATGCTGACAGAGACCGGACGGGGGCATGGCCGTCCGGTCTTTTTGTCGAGGTGTGGCCCGGTACACCTCCGCCGGGTACAGGGTGCGCTCATACAGTGAGCAGGTGGGGGCGGGGCGCATGAGACAGGAGGACGAGGGGTGAGAACATGTACAATGCAGACGGCACGACGATCCGCATGACGCGGGGAGACACGGCGATCTTCCAGATCGGGATGACCCGGAACGGGGAGACCTACACGCCGCAGGCGGGGGACTCGGTGCGCTTTTCCGTCAAGCGGTCGGCGCTCAACGCGTACAAAACGGACTTCGCGGACGATGAGCCGCTGATCCACATCGACATCCCGACGGACACCATGGTGCTGCGGATCAACCCGGCGGACACCAAGGCGCTGGGCTTCGGCGAGTACACCTACGACATCGAGATCACCTTCGCCAACGGCGACGTGGACACCTTCATCCATGAGGCGAGGTTCATTCTGGCCCCGGAGGTGGAATGATGGAGAGGATCACCGGGAGCCTGTCCGCCATGCGGGTGGTCACCGGCACGCTGTCCGGGCAGAGCGCGATCAGCGCGGAGCTGACCGTGCCGGAGGTGGTGGAACCGGCCCACTACATGGGGCCGTATGAGGTGACGCCCACGCAGGGGGAGCAGACGATCCCGGCGGCGGGTATGATGCTGACGCGGGACATCGTGGTAAACCCGATCCCCAGCAACTACGGACTGATCACATGGAACGGTGCAGTCATTACAGTATCGTGAGGTGCAGAGCATGGCGCAGAATGTCATTATCAACGGAGTGACCTACCAGAACGTCCCGGAGGTGGACATCCCCAAGAGCGGCGGCGGGACGGCGAAGTTCTACGACACCGCCAGTTCAGATTTTTCGGCTGGTGACTTGCTTACTGGCAAGACCGGATTTGGCGCGAACGGCAGCGTGAGCGGCAGCATGCCGAACAACGGCGCGACGGGCGGGAGCATCTCCACCAAGGCGGGGACGGTCACGATCCCGGCGGGCTACACCAGCGGCGGTACGGTGGGCCTCGCCTCCGGCGCGGTGAGCGACCTGGTGGCCGGGAACCTTTTGCGTGGCAAGACCGTGCTGGGCGTGTCCGGCACCCTGGACATGGTATCCGTGAGCCAGGACAGCACCACCAAGATCCTGTCGATCGCGTAAGGTGGTGGGAGGATGGCACAGAATATCACCTTGCTGGGCGCGAGTTACCAGGCTGTGCCAGCGGTGAACCTGCCCAAGACGGGCGGAGGGACTGCCCGGTTCACGGACACGAGCGACTCCACGTCATCGGCTAGTACGATGCTGAACGGAACGATAGGTTATGACGCAACAGGGGCAAGGGTGACGGGAAACGTAGTGATCCAACACTATTACACAGGCTCCGGGACTCCTTCCGCGTCGCTGGGCGAGGACGGGGACATCTACCTGGAGGTGGTATAAGTGCCGACCGCCAGACTGATCCCGTCCACCTATTACCTGAGCAACAGTTCGTATTTGTCCGTGAGCAATGCGGCGAACATGTACGCCGACACGGACAGCGACACCTATGCGACCGTCACCAACAGCCAGACGGGCACGACATCGTATTACATCTACATCCGGGGATTCAATTTTGGCAGCCTGCCCTCCGGGGCGGTGGTCAGCGGGTTCCGGGTATTACTCAAGGCGCGGGAGAGCGGCGTCAGCACGTCCAGCAGCTACGCGCCGAAGTTGTGCCACGGCACCAGCCAGATCACCTCCACCATGAGCGCGATCTCCACCACGGCTACCGTGCATGAGTTCACCGGCGTGGGGGCGGACTGGGAGGATATAGTCGGGTACGGCAGCAACTTCGGCATACGGATCAACTGCCGCCGGGCCAGCCGGAACACCACCGGGTATATGTACGTATACGGCGCGGAGATCGAGGTCACCTACACGGTGCCAGATCCCCGCACGATCACCTCTACCCTGACCGGCGACGGCACGATCAGCCCCAGCGGCGCGGTGACCACCTACGACGGGCAGGAGTACGAGCTGACGATCACGCCAACGGACAAGAGCGCCACGGTGACGGCGACCAAAGACGGCGCGGACATCACCTCCCAACTGGTGGCCCACGGGGCCGGGGATACGGTGACGGCCACACCGGAGGACGTGACCACCAGCGGGGTGCAGAGCGGATCGAGCTACGCGGAGTACGCGGTGGGGCACAGCGCGGAAAACCCATCCACCAGCGGCACCAGCAGCAACATGTACGCCAGCTCCGGTTCCACCGGATACGCGGCGTACAGCTTTGACATGAGCGGCATCCCCAGCGGCGCGACCATCGAGGAGATCGAGGTGCGGTGCTACGGACACCGGGAGCACGCGACCATCGACAGCTCGCACGTATCCCAGTGCGTACTGTACGCGGGGAGCGCGGCGGTGAGCGATGAGGTGGACTTCCAGAGCACGAGCAACAGCATGATCACCCTGACGCCCAGCCGGAGCATCACCAGGGCGGAGCTGGACAGCCTCACCGTGCGGCACTATGTGGGATACTACGGCGGGCTGGTGCTTGGCATCAGCGTCGTGGTGACGTATTCCACCGGCGGCGGGATCGATCATTACACCTACACCTTCACCGTCAGCGGCGACGCGGCCATCGCGGTGGTCATCGGCGGGAGCGGGCGGGTGGATACATTCTACGAGAAGGACGGCAGCGCCTGGATCGCACTCAATGTGGCGTATGCGTGGAAGAAGGTCAGCGGCGCGTGGGTGAGGCAGGGCAGCATGCGCGGGGTGTTCGACGTGAATACCAAGTATGTGAAGGGGTAGAACATGCCGGGCGATAAACATTATCACGAGCGCAGGCACCGAGAGTGGCGCGAGAAGGTACTGAGGCGGGCCGGGTATCTGTGCGAGGAATGCAAGCGGTACGGACGCACGGACGAGAACGGGCTGCCGGTGAGGGCGACCACCGCGCACCACATCAAGCATCTGGACGAGTACCCGGAGCTGGCGTATGTGGTGAGCAATGGCAGGGCGCTGTGCGAGGCGTGCCACAATAAGGCGCACCCGGAGAAGGGCGGGGCGAGGTACTGGGAATAGGCATTTGCGCCGTATGGCGTTATGCGACATGGGACACGATTGCAAGCGTGATGGCGAGGGGGATCTGCTCCACCCTCGCCGCTCTCATGGATACAGAAAGCGGAGCAGGGACGGGAGCAGAACATGGAGAGACAGGCAGCGCGTGCGGCCATCGTGCGGATGGTCAGCGAGGGCGCATCGAGAAAACGGATATGCGAGTCGGTCGGGCTGAGCGTGCACACTGTGCAGAAGGTGATCAGGGAGGCCGGGCTGAGCTTCGCCGGGTATCGCGAACTGGGCGATCCGGAGGAAAACGCGAGGACGAAGATCGAGCGCAACGCGCCGGGGTTTGAATACCTCGACGGGTACGAAAATTACTATTCCACGGTGCGCGTCAGGTGCAAGCGGTGCGGGACGATCAGGGCGCTCAGCTATGATTACGCGTCGCGCGGGTGCATCGGGTGTGAGTGTATGGCCGCGATACACAATTGTCCGATATGCGGGAAGGCAACCGGAAGGCCAGTGTATTGCAGCGACGCATGCGAGAGGATCTCTGAGCGGGCAAGAGCCGCTGAGAAGATGAGACCGCAGCGCGAGGCGGCCATGGCCGAGCGGGAGCAGAAACGCAGGGAGCGGATCGCCGAGCAGGAGCGGAGGAAGGTCGAGCGGTTGCACGCGTGTCCTGTGTGCGGATGCATGACAGACCGGAAAAAGTACTGCTCCGATGCGTGCAAAAAACGAGCACGAAACAGCACCAAAGAAGCAAGGCGCAGGGCAAAGGTCGCGGCGGCCATGGTGGACAAGGACATCACACTGGAGGCCGTATGGCGTAATGGACTGGGTGTGTGCTACATCTGCGGATGCGTCACCGACTGGAACGACAAGCGCGAGGAGAATGGGACGATCATTTGCGGGGATA
>Ga0310691_10001475_pt1 | contig 35795 bp, 50 predicted proteins | sample 176DNAGHGlowgp2_FD_203887 | JGI IMG/M metagenome (GOLD analysis project Ga0310691, IMG submission 203887) | Sheep rumen microbial communities from Palmerston North, Manawatu-Wanganui, New Zealand - 1766 DNA GHGlow gp2 (v2) (version 2) | ecosystem: Host-associated > Mammals > Digestive system >... | reverse complement strand
CCATAATAAAAAATTTATGTATCTTTACAATTATATTGCAAAGATACATAAAAATTTTGAATTAAACAAATATATAATGAAAATCATTATATTAAAAGAGAGGAAGACTAATATCTCTTTTTTTTTCTCCCTTTAGGAAGCAGGTTCATATCTTCCATCAAGAGGATTGACCTTCGCCTCAATAGCAGTCTTAATGCTGCTTGCAAGAGCACCAAGATTAGCAGCAGTTGTATCACTGGCAGCCCTAGGAATAATCAGAGTAAGGTCTTTCTCTGACTTCTGAACAGCATGATTACTACCAATGTAGTAATAATGGATACCAATCATATCATACTCCTTGGTGGGGTCTACAAGATATTCTGTATTCCTTACATCAGGCCATCCCATACCTCTGTAAAGGTCAGCTCTCTCACCCATTGAGAAGTACTCAAGTTCAGCTGCAAGATGTCCGTTGGTAACAGTACCACCATCAGGAAGACCTGTGGTTATATATTCATCAGTGACCTCTTCACCACCATTCATCTTGTAACCATTATTATAAACAACATCAGCCCAGAAGACCTTAAGATTGTTCTTGGTAATAGATGAATTGTTGATTCTAAACTTAATAGGCTTATCTTGCTTTACACCAAGCACCCAATCCTGAGCAGCCTCAACAAGCTTAATACCAGTATAAGTTCCAGTAAGAGACTGGTTCTTGTCAGCATTAACCTCTACATCACTGCCTGAAGTAGTAAGATAGATATTAAGCAGCTTGGTAGCCTCTCTTGAGAGATTAATTGCAAGACTCTTGGCCATCTTTGCATAGAACTGGGAGGCAGTCATGCCTGTAACAGCATGAACAACACCCTGCTTCCAATACTCATGGTCAGGAGACATTCCAATAGGATTTTGGAATACGAGTCTCAGAAGATAATCTTCTCCTGCCACAATACCAGCATTGGTATTAAGAGTGATAAGAGCAGCATTCTTCTTTCTAGCCATCTTACTAGCAGGAGTATAGGTGATGTGCATAATCTTGTCTATGTCAATGAGGTCAGTCCTCACTACACCAGTAGCACCTCTCTGCATAAAGTAGATAGCTTTATCCACACTATTGTAACCAAGATAAGTTGCACCCTCACTGCTAGCCTTGGTTGGTTTGTTATCAATAAGTGAATTTACCACATAGGCATGGTTCACCTGATTAGATGTGAAAATTTGTGCCATTTTGTTAAAAAGGTTTAGTTAAACAATATTGTTATCTGTCTGTATTTATTCCTTTTGCTCTAAGAGCCATCAGCACTGCTCTTTCGAGTATAATCTTATGTAAGATTGAGTTTAATTTGCATTCAGTAGCTACACTGACACCTTCAATGGTAAGACCATCAGGTAAATCCTCAAGGATTATAGGTTCAGGTTTGCTGACATACCTAATCAAGTAGTTACCTACTTGATACTTTGATATAATTTCAACAATCCCATCCCCTGCATCAAGCCTTAGGGCTTTATACTTTGTGGCACCTCTGAAAGGATTATTCTTGATTTTATTATATTCATCCTGCCTAGTAGGTTGTACATTTATCCTTGAGCCATTGTAGCAACCTAGACTCTCATCATTATAAGTGATTTGTTCCATAGTAATGAAAGCTAGGTCACTAGGTAATTGAAAGAACACTGAGTTATTACTAACACCTGTACCTTCAATCATATCTTGAGTTGTGTACACTTTGGTTTTTACCAAAGAATCAAGTTGTCTTCTAAGCTCTTCAGTAGCTTCAAATGAGTCTCCATAGATATTCTTTCCATCATAATAGCTCATTACAAGCTCTTCTTGAGCCTTGGTAAGCAGCACTGATTTTTCATACTCATCTAGTGTAATATCTCTCTTTGAGGCTTGCTCCCCAAACTGAGCTTGTGTGCTGTAACTATTAAGCATTGTAGTGAAAGTATCACTAAATTCCCGTCTAGTCATGTTCTTTTATTTAAATTATTTATTCGCTTGAACAGCTAAGGCTGTCTGCGTCATTGTAGCACCTTGCCAAGATATTTTAGCTAGAGTAACTGCCCTCTCAAGAATCTCTTTATAAAATTCATCAGGCAGGTCTAGAGTACTTGGAGCAGTCTGTCCTTGAATACTGATGTTCTCTCCATAATTAGTCAGGTCTTCAAGGATAATTGGAGAAGGGACTTTGACATATCTCATTCTATAAGTAATAGAATTTACATTCTGTAATGTTTTGTTTCCTGTTCTACCAATTAGTTCAACAACTTTACCTGTGTAAGTATGTACTACTTGTGTTTCCAAGGTAGTAATACCTTGCCCAAAAAGAGTAAAAAGAATGTCTTCAACAAGTGGATGTATAGATATTTGACTCAAAACTGGAATATCATCTTCTAAGGATGTATTTCTTAAAATCTTTACAGTAACACCTGTAATCCTACTTTCAATAAAGATTACTAAATCTTTTAAAGTAAAGGTTGCAGGAACATATAAAAGATTATTTGTAGGGTCATAAACCATATCTCCACCCATTCCTAATCTTATTTCTAAATAGAAAGCATTAGAAGTTTTACTTATTACTGACCAATTGACATACTTACCTCCTAAGTATTGAACATAAGCATTAGGATGTTCTATAGTTTCAGTTTCAGTTGTGGTTTCTGTCCAAGTACCATTGTTTGTAATCAATCTCCAAGCTTGATTCTTTATAGGAAACTTAAATGGCTTAGCCATAAGCCTATCATATTCATCAAAAGAGACAGGCCTAATAGTAAACAGTTCCTCATCACTATTAGCATCTGCCTTTACTGATAGTTGCTCATTAAGAGTGAGCATCCAGTCAGGTGGTAGATTATAGGATACTGACCTTGGGTCAAATCTTCTATTAGGACTAATTTGACTTAAAGTCTGATGGGTGATGATACTACTAAAGTCATATTGTCTCTTTTGTGTATTATCAAATCCCCCATCAGAACTGTCTATTCTTGCATTAAAGTATTCTGGAATGAGTTGAGACTGAGCTTTTGTAAGAAATACACTCTTCTCATACCCATTCAAGCCAGGGGCTTGATTAGATGTGATGTTATTATATAACACATCAAACTCTGTACTCAACTCATTTAATGCTACCATATTATTCTTTTACTTTAGCTTCAATAGTAAACTTAAGTTCTTGGTTCTTTGGCAGACTTAAGAACTTAGCTGCAATATTCAGTGTAGGTTCTTCTCCATTGCTACACAGAGGAGTGTTGTCTGCTTTGTAGTACAGGTAGTTACCTCTATTGGCAATAACACCTGCCTCAATAGCTTTCTTGATAAGAACCTTGTTGTCCAGCAATGGGTCTCTGACAACAGAGAGGAATAGCTTGGTATTGGTTTCAATGAGTTCACCAATCTTACCTTGCAGATATTCAACCTTGCTGTTAGCAGCAGTAGGTCTACCATCCATAAGTTCAATGACTACTCTCATCTTCTCCTTGTCATCCTCAATCTTACCAAACTCCTTGTAAGCCTGAGCTTTACTTGTAACTCTGATATTGGCATCCTTTGCAGAGTCTTTTTCACTGACCATCACAAACCTATAGGTTGCCTTTGGCTTGTCTTGAAGGGCTTGCATAGAAGGGGCAATGATGTCACTGTAGCTTCTCAGGATGGCTAGTTTGATATAGTCAAGTGGTTTAGACTTGTCAAAATAGTTGTCACCCTTAATCAGTTCAACTCTACCAACACCCTGCTGATTGGAATCATCCCAGAAGTTGTTCTTCCTATTATAGACACTCAGTGCATTGGGTTCAAGACCAAGTTTCCATTCAAGGAACTTCTTTTCCTCTTTAGTGAGGACATCAGCATACTGACCTGACCTTAGCATAGGAACTGGGAACTTAACCTTTGACCTTGGAGCCATGTTTCCAAATAGAACATGCTTTGGGTCAGTGATATTTCCTCTTGCTTTTGCAATGAACCTCACAATGACAATTTCATTGGTAAGGCAGTTCACTAATGAACTTCTCTCTTCTGAGAGTCTAGTCACCTCAGTCTCTTCCTCAGGGAAGAGTTCACTATCCTTGGGGATAGGAGTTTTTTCTACTGGTTGGTTGATTGTCTCTTCGTCAAGTACAATATCAAGACTTTCTTCTTTCTTCTCTTTTGCCATTTTTTATTCTCCTTTTGGTTAAAATGGGTAGGGGAGTTACCCCCTATCCTTTGTTTGTTATTTAGCCCTGTAGAATAGCAGGGATAATAGACATTGTTCTGGTTGGGTCATACACTAGAACACCGAGTGTTGCAATCTTGTGGATGACTGCTGAATCCTCATCATAGCTAGCATAACTGTTGTTAGTTTGGCCAGTGAAAGGATTTCTGAAAGGACCCCACTGATAACCCCTTCTTTCAGGTTCATTCTCTACAACGCACTTCTGAATGTTAGGATTCTCAGGGCTACCAATCTCCATGATGTCATACCTGTAGCTGAATGCAGGACCACCATGAGGGTGTTGAATCTTGTTCCTTACAGGGTCATCGTAGTATGGGTCTACATCTACCTTGAGGGTGATACCCATAGGAGCAAGGTACTCAACAAACTGGAAGCCAGCCTTCAGAGCATTCTGATGCAGAGGACTGTTGGTCTTCTGAACCACACCAAGAGCATCACCATTGAGTGCAAACATCTTCCATCCGCTGACCTCAGACATGATAGCTTTGTGGAACTGTTCAGCACCCTTTTGACCAGTCTTCATAATGAAGACCCTATCCTTGATGTCAAGCTCACCATAAGACAGGTCATACAGAGCTTCCTCAATCAGTTTCAGACTGAAGGTGTTGTAATAGATAGTGTTAGCCACTTCCATCTGCTCATAAAGACCAGCACCTGTCTTGATGGCACTACCAGACTTACCAATGTTGGTGTACTCACCATTGCTGTTTCTGTTGCTCCTACCAAATGCCATAGCATTGTTCTTGTAGTCAGCAAACTGAGTTTCGACTGCATAGTCTACATAGTGCATCCACATATTAGTTGTGGTTCTCTTACCATCAACAATTACAGGAACACCAACAGCAAGTTTCTTGTTAAGTTTGTTACCTGGAACTTTGTGTTTGATTCTGATGTGTGAGAACTCGTTTCTCATCTTGATGTCAGATGCAAACCTCACATCACCAACTTCTCTAGACATTTCTGCCTCAACGAAAGCAGCTTCCACACTGAATAGCTCACCTTGAAGTAGTCTCTCAGCAGGAACACCATCCTCGTTACCACCAGCAAGTTCTACTCTGTAGACTGCATTGGTTCCTTCCATCCTAGCATCACCAAGGATTCTGAACTGATAGACCTCGTTGAGATTACCAACGATGTATTCACCATCAGCAAACCAATCCTTACCAAACACCAGATAGAAAGGGGCAGTACCAACACCAACATTGTCACTAGTAGAAGTAACAACATTGCCATCCTCATCCCTAGCTTCAATAAGCTCGATGTTCTGCCTGTCACTACCAGTTAAATCCCACTGATATTCATCATCTGTTGGGAATGACTTGGTAGGGAATTGACTTAGCAGAGTGTCAAGTGTTCTACCTCTCCTTGCAGCAAGCATCTGAATCATCAGGTTACTAGCCTTCTGAGGAGCTGCACCAAAGATAGCACCAAGGTGATTGTCTCTGGTCAGACCTTTCCAAGAGGTGAACTCTCTAGTTTGAAATTTACCTAGCAAATTTGCCATACTTGTTTAATTTTGGAATTAATAGTTTCTTATATATCGAGTTTCATCCCTTTTCCTATGAAAGAGTTTTCATCATTAACACCACTGGCAAAGTCTAGATTACCATGAGAATTTCTTGCAGTGTTATTGATTTTCCCCTCAAGTTCAGAGAATCCTCTCTTAACTTCTTTCTTTACTTTTTTATCAACCAATCCGTTGATAGAAGTGAAACCATCTGTAAGGGCATAAAGTAGACCTAATTTAGCTAGGAACTCTTCGCTGTTATCAAGCTCAAGCTTTTGCACTGCTGTGTAGGTCTCTCCTGTTTTAGGGTCTCTGTAGATAGGCTTGCTAATAGCATCATAGGCTGATTGCCTTACATCCTTACTGAGTTCAATGTCACCAAAGAATTTGGTCTTTCCTTCAATAATGGACTTCTTGATTCTAGCTGCCTTCTGATTCCTCTCTTCTGCCTCTTGTTCAGCTTCCTTCTTTGCATCATCACGGAGTTTCTGATAGCTTTCAGTGTAGTGTTGTTTCAGACTCTGAAGTGCTTCCTTGGCTTCATCAACCTCAGTACCATCTTCAAAAATCTTGTCTACTTTCTGTTTAGCTCTCTCAACTTTGAACCCCTTGTTAAGGTAATCCTGCATGATGATTCTTCTCCTTAAATCATCACCTGCATCACCCTCAACCTCAATGTTCTTTTCTTGGTCATTGAGCCAGCCAATAAGCTGCTCATGCTGCCTGATTTGGTCAGGCTCAACACCATTGTCAAGTGCCTCTGCAACTCTTCTCTGTTGCTCATCAAGACCAGCCTTGATTTGTGCATCAATGGCTTCCCTGAATGACTGGGCATCCTTAATGTTGTTGATAGTCTCTTCATCAAGGTCTGGGAAGATACCTTCTTCTGCAAAAGCTGTGGCAATGGAAGAGAAGAAGTCAGGAGAAGTACCACCCTCTTGGGAATTGGTATCTTCCTTGTTGCCCTTGTTATTTTCTTCTTCACTACCTACGCTCTCTGGCTCCCTACTACCATCATCATCAAATAATGTGTCTGGGTCTACCTCAGCAGTGTCTGTTTCTTCATTACTTGGTTGTTTTCCACCCTCTTCAGTTTCCTCAGGTTGGGTGCCACCTTCATCACCTCCAAATAGGATTGAACTCAGTTCATCCCCATCTAGAATGTTGTCAATTCCTAATCCATCCATAATTATCTTCTCCTTTTAGTTAGTTAAACTGAATGCAAAATTACACACTTTTTCTGATATACACAAGCCTCTAAGGAAAATCCTTAGAGGTTGTGTAGAAAAGTACTTAGTTTGCAGGTTTGGTTAGACCTAGATTAAGGTCTTTATATTCCTCCATAGCATTAAAGCAGGGGCAGGCTTTGATGTATTCCCAAGTGTCAATCTTGCCATTACCATTCTTGTCAGGACTGATGTCCCTATGTCCCATGATATAGGCTTTAGGGTACTTGACTCTTAGGTCTTGAAGGAGTTTTAATAGAGCTGCTTTCTGTTGAGGAGTCCTGTTATCAACACCTCTATGATTGTTCTTTGTAATTCCACCTACATAAGAAATGTTGATTGCTGTGCTATTGTAGCCTGCTACACCATTAGAAACCTTGTCTTCTGAAAGCATATTGAAGATTGTTCCATCAGGTCTAATCACATAATGATAACCAGGGTATCTCCAACCTTTTCTTTTGAACTCTCTTACAAGGTTCTCATCTTTGTAAGTCTCTTGATAACTGGCTGTGCAGTGTATGAAGATTCTCTTAATGTTTCTCATTAGCTTTTGCTGTTTTAGGAGTTCTAGGTAATCTTTGTCTAGCACTACAAGTTAAGTCATAGCATATAGACATCATAAGTTCATTAACTTGCTTTCTTAGTTCTCTCACCTCTTCATCAAGTTGCTCATTTCTCTTAAGAGCTTCCTCAAGCCTTGCTTTATTATCGTCAGATAGTTTAGTGTAAAACTCCAATGATTGTTTCATATTATCAATCACTGTACTATCTACTTCGCTGTAGTATTTTTTCCTAGTGAAGAAATAAGAAGCCCAGCTACCTGCAATAGTAGTAACAACGCCTATTAATGCAATGATGATTTCACTATTCATTTCCTTCTATTTTTATGAATTTTTGGTTTGTGATTTTTATATGTGGGTTCTTCTCCTCCACTTTTACTTCAGTTGAAATATATGTCTTCTTGAACCAATTAACAAAAAAGCATTTACTTTTGCCTCCTACATACTTCTTCTCATTATAGATGTAGATGTATTGCTCACTGTTGAAGGTAGGTGTTGTGGTAACTGTTGAAGGGTACTTCAATTGCAGTCTCATGTTATACCAGTAGTCTCCAATGGTGGTGTCAATATTCACATCAGGCACAAATATAGTGTCGGATACTGTGACTGTATCCACTCTTTGAGCTTGGCTTAACTGATATTGAAGGTCCTGAATCTTATTATCAGAAATCTTCAACCTCTGCATAGTGGCAACAAGCTTCCTGTCTATGGAATCTTTGCTGGCATAGAGTTCAGAGATAGTCATTCTGTGTTGTCTTATTTCACCTTCAAGACCAGAATTGGCTATCTGATAAGCCTCTACATTTTGAAGTTCCTTCTCATACAATGCCTTGTATTTATTTGAGCTACTGCATTGAGTGGCAAGGCATACTGATAGTAAGCAGATAATAGCTGCTATAGCAATATAGATATACTTCTTCATATCCAAAATTTTTGCAAAGATAAGTATAATTTTTTAAATAGCCAAACAAATAAGTAATTTACTTAGTCACATAATAGAAAAGTACTGATACTATACAGTACCAGTACTTATCATGTATCTAAACACTCTGTGCATCTTTTGAATAATATAACCAATTAGATAAGCTGCTTTTTCAGTGTCTTCTTCAACACCATAATATTTACAAATATGAGATTGAACGTGTTTTGCTTCATGCACAATTGTGCTTAGAAACTCCTCTTGACTTGATGTAGGAGCTATACTAACTATACTTTTTCTTTTATTGAAATCAGTGTAAGTAAATCCAGTATTCTTTTGTCCTAAGTAAGCATTGTAAACAACTATTATTTTCCAGTAGCCTTCTACATCAATGTCTTGTCGAATCATAACATATCTTCCCAGTTAATTGCAATACCACAGTAGCACATATCTGCATACCACCTATTGAAGACAAGGCCATCAGGAGCATCAACGTCATCAATTACATCCTTTATATAAAGAGCCAAATGATGCTCGTCTATTACACTAGAGTTAAGAAAATCAGCCTTACACATACAAGCTACATAAGCAGTATCATATAGTTGGGCATTTTTAACATCTACTCCATGAGCAGAAAGTATTTGATTAACTTCCTCTCTAGTATAAGGTTTAATCCTCCTTTCTTTCCCATCAACTATTTGGGTCATCTGTGATACAGCAAACTCAAATAACTTTCTATTGAAATGAGGTCCATAATTTTTCATATAGACTAACATTTCTCTAGGATATTCATCAAATTGTGTTAAATTAGTTCTTTCCATAGTCTTAAGAATTAAGGGAGTAAGGAGGACTCACTCCCTGTTAATTTACCTCATTCTTCTGCGATAGCCGTATCTGCCATCCATCCTATTGTTCATCATTCTGTCATTCATGTCCATCATTTCCTCATCACCGCGATATGACCTTTCATCATAGTCATAATCATCAGTCCTAGAGTCTTCAATGCACTCGACAATCATAGAAGCATATTCTTCCATCTTTCTTGCTTTCTCAAGAAGATGCTCTCTGTCCCTTTTACTTCTGAATGATACCATAATCATAGTCTAATCCTTTCTAATTATTGCCTTCTCCCTTATCCAGTCTAGCAAGAAGTTGTTGAATATTATCTTGAAGAGTTTTTACTTGTCCCTGTAAATCTTGGATAGCTTTATCCTTTTCTTTATCTGCCCTAAGAGAGGGATTTAATTCCTGTAAGGCTTCCTCATAATCCATGACTAGCTTTTTATGTTTATCCACACTTTCAAGGATACTTCTGCTATTTTGTAACATGGCATTTATATATGAGTTTAATGCTTCCTTACTCTCTGCTAATATAAAGGCATCATTACCAAAGTTAGCTATTGCTCCATTAGGAATCCCTTTAAATTCTCTTCTTTCACCATTAATAACAGCTATAACATCTACAACTGTCTCCAAAGTAGGATTGAAACTATTATACTTTGGTCTTGGTATTGAGACCCTTTCAATTGGACCACTAAGAATCTTAGGATTGCTTGTAAGGTCTAGTATATAAAGAATACTATTCTGACTTAAGTTTGAAAACATAGTTATTGAATTTATTTGTTTAAGCTATTGTACGAGACATTAATGTCAAAACGCCTCTAAATCTGTCATTGAATACAGTAAAAACATTTACTCCAAGAAGTTCTGCAACTGTTACTGGAGTACCATTAGGCAATGTAAGTGCTCTAGTAGTACCATTAAGAGTAAGGGTTACAGGTAAGGTTGTTGTAGTTCCAGTAGGAATGACATCTTCAACGAAGATAGTCATATATCCTACTGGCTGTATTCTACGAAAACCAAGAGCTATATCTACACTCTCAGTACCTATAGTAACATTGGTAGAACTAAGATAAGGAATACCACCTGCATTAGTTGCCACATTAGGTGTACAATTCATACTTTTACCTCCTATATTTCCTTATTTAGAATACAATGTTATTACCAAATCCATTACCATAGCCATAAAAACCCTGTCCTACATAAGGAGTAGCATTAGCTGCTATAAGGTTAGGCCATTGTACTGGAACAGTATTAGGCTGCTTTGCTGCAATAGCATCAATCTTGTCATCAAGAGCATGGAAAGCTGCATTGAATTGAAGAGTTTGATGGTCATTGCTAATCTGGTTTCTCAGTTGAGTGATAATATCTCCCTGAGTGTTAATCTTATTTTGAAGCTCTCTTTCCTTAAGGTCACAGAACTCCTTAGTAATCATAGCATTCTGATTAGCAATAGCTCCTAAAATACTATTAGTATTTCTGTCTGCCTGAGTGCTTATGGCATTAGTTTGCTGATATACTGCAAGTTGGTCAGCTTCTTTATTTTGAGCAAGCTGCAACCTAACATTAGAATCATGTGCAGCTAATTGGCTCTGTAGTGCTGAAGTCTGATTAGCAATAGCTAATCTATTCTCGCAGCAACATTCACAAAGCTGTCTGCCAAGAGTGGCATCACCAGCCTGGATAGCGTTGATGGTTTGCAGTCCTGTCATACCAATTTGAGCACCTATCTCACCTAGTTTACTATTTGCAATAGCAATAGCGTCTCTTACACCTTCAATACTAGTATGTGAGATTTGAGCTAATTGAGCAAGAGCATCAGCCCTGCCATTAAGAGCCTGTAGGATTACCTCTCTACCAGCATCATTGTTCAGTTGGTTTGCAATATAGCCATTGCCTCCACCAAAGCCATTAAATCCATTACCCCACATACCACCTCCAAACATATTGAGGAAAGGCATAATAAATGGATACATGAACATCATCCAAAGAGGATTGTTGAATCCATTACCAAAACCACCACCACTACCAAGTAATAGAGCAGTAGTAGCATCAATACCATTGTTTCTGTTCTCAGGGAACATAAAAACTTTGCTGTCGTCCATAAATTTACTTTTTAAATAATTAAACAATATACTTTTTGTAAGCTTACGGATGCAAAGATACGACAGTTTTTAAAGATTTTCAAACATTACCATATAGAAACAAAAAACCCCTAACTATTAACTAGTTAGGGGTACATTATATTACCAGAAAAATCAAAAAATTCTAAGCCTTTTTAAAATTGCACGGATTTTAGTACCCTTAGGTACTAATTCATCTACATACCATTTAAGTTCTTTGAAACCACCTTCTTTTCTACCTTTAGGTAATTTACCTTCTTTTACTAAAGTATCAAATTTACTTCTAGACATATTCAAAGCAATAGAAGCATTTTCTTTACTTACAGGAACATGACCTATTGCATTGCAAGCTTCAAGCATTTGTTCTTCATTCCAACTACAATTACCTGAAAGTATTCTGTTGCCTACATCTATAAATAGATGTCCTACTTCTTCTCTAACAGCATCATCCATTATTTTTGAATTTTAAATATACTATAGATAGTGTGGTTATCCCTGCCGTGATTAAACTTATCAATACTGTTGTTTCATAATACTTCGTAAAATCAAGATAATAGTCTAAAACCACTATTATCCAGTTTACAAATATATAATAGATAGGTAATCTATGATATGTACAAAAATTAAATACAAAAGATGTAATATACAAAAACAACAGTGGTAATAAAGATATTCCAGCTATGTATGAAATTAAAGGAATATCTATGTAGAAATAAGATAGAATTGTATTTAATAGGTAGAATAATGCCAATACATAAGGTATTACTTTTATTATATACAACTCTATCTTATATAAAGACTTTTGAAGTGTATTACTTCTTAAGTTTGCCTCCACAGCCATATCTTCTACTGTTATTATTTCTAGTGACACCTGCTTTAGTTGTCATTGGTTTTTGTTTGGTGCTTTTACTTTTACTATATTTAGCCATATCCATTACATTAATCTTTTTAAATCAGGTATATTACTCAAGATATTAGCTATGATATTCCTACCAAAGTCAGCTTCATTCTCTTTATGATGATTCCTTATTTTAGATTTAATTAATTCATAACCATCTTCATTCGCAGGTAATGGTTTCTTAGTAAGACTATTTATCTTTTTAATCCTATATTTTCCAACTATGTTATTTTCAGAATCTACGACATTTACTTCTAATCCAATATAAGCATTTGAAATAGATGTAATTTTATCAACCGAATCAACAATAACCCTAGGATCAAGTGCCCCAGAAGCACTATAAAGCTAGTTTTGATTTATATTAATTTTATTTGCCATTATTACATCAGATATATAATATTTATTTGTTTCTGCAGATTCAATCTTTTCAAAGAAACAAAAAAAAAAAAAATATTAATTATTGTTTACTATAAAAATCTATAGAATTATTTATATTATAATTTTTAATATTATGTTTATTATTCATTAATAGGTTCTTCACTTTCAGAATTTTCACCTTCAATAGGAGGTTCTGGAGTCGGAGGTATAGGAACAATGGCTTCTCTTATTTCATAACTTGGTTCAGGCATATTGTCATACTGACTTTGAATAATATCTTGATAATGTTTTACCTGACCTTTTGCTGTTTCAATGTAGTGAAGATTGCGAAGAACAAGTTTATATTTATTACAGGTGCAAACTTCACCCTCTTTGAGTTCAGTTCCACACAAAGCACATTTTCTTATTCCGTCCAATTCAAGGACGCATTCTTCTAAACTTCTAACTTTATTAGCCATATATTTAAATTTTTATTTCGTTAAACATAATTTTGAACAACATTTACAATAACAACATCAGTACCGTTTGAAATGATAACCTTAGCACCTCTTGGGTTGGTAGAATTGGCACTTGTAGCTGTTAATGTAACAGGATAAGCACCACTTGTTAAACTTCCTACACTTGCAGTTAACCACAAATCTGTTGTACTACCATCTGGATTCTGTGCAGTAGCAGTAATAGCAGAGGAAGAGTATACGTTAATTGTTTTTGAAGAAGCAGATGCTTCTAGTAGTATTGTAGTATCTTTGACCTGTAATCCTATAGTTTCTCCATTACTGTCTATCCATGCTTCTCCATTCCAATATATAGGTTTACCTAAACTTGTATCAAAATACATTGCACCTATATTTCCTGATGTAAGTACAGGTCTACTATTTGAATCTCCTTTTGTAGATTCAAGTTCCCAGTTTGTACCATTCCATATAGCATTAGCTTTTAAAGATTCAACATATATTTTAGTACCATTTTGTAAGTTAAACAAAGGTGCAGTTCCATTTTCTCCAATAGAAGGAAGGTTAGCAAAATTAGTGACGTAAGTTTGTGGAATGAGTTTTCCTAAAGGAAGTTCATTATAAAAGTCATTTTTATATTCTATAGTAAAAGTTTTGTTAGTTATAAATTTAGTAATATTAAAGCCATTAAATCCATCTCTACTTTTGTAGAGACTGACTCCTCCATTACCTACGACTCCAGAAGAACTTACTTTAAATTTTTCTCTTGTAGTACTATTACAATTTAATGGCATGATAGCATAATTTGATACAGCACTAGCAGTAGCTCTTTCTGTTTTTATTAATTCACCTGTAATACTATGTATTAAATAAATTTCATCAGTATATATATTACTACCTGTTATAAAATGCTTAAGTGTTTGAAATATGTACCTTTCTCCCTTAACTTCTAAATTAAGCGTCTCTATACAATAATTTGTAGAAGAAGTACTATCTATATAATCTGATGGGACTGCATGACTAATTATGGTTGTTCCTCCTGCTGCACTTACTTCACTAATTATTTTTGCTTTAAAATAAGGTGTAAAACGGAACCAATATGCAAGACTAGCACTTCCAAGCTGAGAACCAGTAATTTGAAATGTATTATTATTGTATTTGCAATTATATAATTGTGTAAACATAAAAGGTCTTAAATGGGTATTTTTAAAGGTATTAGATTCTATAAAACCTGTTATAGGATACCCACTATTGTTTGTTAATGCTACATTATCGAGTGTATTATTGCTGAGTAATATAGATTTAAAATTTTCAGTTCCAAAAGATAAATAACGGATTGCTAATAGTGCTAGTTCTTGTACTTTAGATTTAGTTTTTGAAGCTGTAAATTTCCATATACTATCATTATAAATCACAAGATTGTTTATAGCATAGTCAGATGTGTCTTTATAATTGATAATTTCTGTAACGTCAGTTGAATCCCATTCTCCATTATGTCCATTTACAAAAACATAATACTTAGTATTATAACTAACAATATCGTCCGTACTATAAGAACTTTCTTCTAAAAATTCCGAAACTGCACTAATATCTTTAATTTTTGTTACAATATTTGATTCCCATCCAGGATTATAATCATCTGTCATGGAAATCAAATTATTGCTAATAGTAACTGTTTCTATAGTTTCTGCTCTAAAATTAAATAATACGCAGCCAGCATATACATTACCAGATGTAGTTGGTCCAACTACTTTATTAACTTTAAAGCTATTGTTTGTAAATGTAAATTTTTCAATTCCTACATCAGCAGTGCTTGGTAAATAATTTCTTTGTGTGTAAAAAGAATAAAGAGTAAACGTATTATTATCTATTATTAAATTTTTATAATTTGCTTCACTAAAAAAATGATTATTATATTCCATATAATCAGCATATTTAGCTGTAGTATTAGGATGATTTAAAATGTATCTTTCATTTATTACATCAATACTTTCTTGTATATAGGAATTATTTTTATAGGTTCTTAACGCATATTGATAGTTTCCTCCAGTTTTAGATTTTAAAAGTTCATGAAGTTTTGAAGTTGTTTTTGATATTTCAAATACATTTTTAACAAAATTATTTTCATAAAGAAGTGTTAAACATGATAAATAAGAATCATATACAGCAGAATTACTCTCTGTATATATTATATTAGTAAATGAGTTGAAATTGTAGTGTATATAGCCTCCCTCAGCTACAATGAAAGTGTAATATGTAGGAGCTCTCCAAGAAGATTCATCGCTGGGAGTCCAATCTTCATCATTATATATCGTATTATTATTTATTTCTAGTGTTCTTTTTCCATTTAACCCCGAGTTTTTTACAGCATTGTTAGCATCAGTTCCATTAGAGGTAGCAAAAGAGAATAACTGACAAAATAAATTATGTACTATATTATTATTGATGATTACTAATTCACATAAAGAATCATCCATATAGATTCCAATGTTTGAACCGCTACTTGTATACACCTTATTAAACGTACACCCAGTTACTTTAAATAATCCAATCCCTTTATTATAATTAGTTGTTGTAGCTTTTCTATAACAGGTGATTATTCTTATGTTTCCCTCAAATGTACAATTATCTACTATAAAATCGCTTTTTTTATCTATTGTATTATCTGTATCTGGTATATAAAATAATGTACAGTTTGAACTAGTGTCATTATTTATAACACTACAATTTTGAAAAGTGCAGTTATTATTTATCTCAAATATAGTTTTGTTGTAGATTTTTAGTGTGTAGTTATTTCCTTCTATTTTCAAATTACCATTAAATACAGCAGGATAACTTACAGTAGAACCACTTATTGTTGCATAGGTTGAGTGCAATGTATAATTATCATCTAGTGAAAGGACAATATTTTCGACGTATTCTAAAATTTTTAAATAATGTAAATTATTTTTTGCTACTGTTTCAGATACACTTAGTCCTGGTTGTAATCCTAAGTCACTAAATTTTGCCTCAATTTTTTTACATCTAATTCTGCCAGTATGATTACTACTAGAATCTATCAACTGTCCACCATTAAACCTTAAGATACTATTTGATCCTAAAGTAACATCTTGTCCTTGTAAATCAAAGTTATCTCTAATTTCATATATTGTGTTTTCACTAACTACTTGTGAAGCAAAAGATAAAGCAGGATTAAGAATCTTATATCCCAAGGCTCTTACCTCTCCAGTAACAGGAGCAACATCAGCCCCTCTATCACTAATATTTGCAGAAGCATTAAATTTTTGATCTGGAGTTAATTCATTTTCTTGCTCTTGATTTCTAGATATTGTTAAATTTACTGATTCTATACTATCAGCCACAGCTTTTGTTGTAGGAGCTTTTGTTTGAGATTTTGTCTCTAAATCAGACTCCAATTCAGTAGTAACAAATTTATTACCGCTATCTTCCCAAGAAGAACCTTCTCCATTAAATAAATAAATATAGTATACAGAAGCGTCTTCTGAAGCTATGTAGGCATAACCTTTTTGAGTCAACTGACTAGCATCAGGCAAACTATTAACACTATCAAACTGACCATAATAATAACCTGTAGGAAATTTATCTACTTTCTTAGAAATAGTTTCAACAGCAGTGAGTGTACTATTTATTTTATCATTAAGAATTTTACCTTGTTTTGCACTGAGAACATCTGCACTACTGGTAGAATCTAAAGCATCCACAATATTTAATCTAGATTGCTTTCCTTGAACTTCTTGTACAAGTTCATTCCACTCTTCAGCATGAAGTTTGTCACCTTCTTTTTTATTAGTATTTAAATCCATATTTTTTGAATTATGCTAAATTAAAATTAAATGTATAAGTAAAACACTCCTCTGGTGTTTCACCATGATGTGTAATAGTAACACATCCTAATCTCTTATTGATTGTACAACTGCCTTTATACAAGCAATCAAATACTTCATAAACCCTGTCGTCTAACTTTGTAAGGTTATCTATATACTCTTTTAAAAACATTAAAACAAATAGTTTTTTAGTTTCTTTACTGTTAATATAACCAACCATTGACAGAGTTTTGAAGTACTTATCTAAAGCAGTAAATAAAATATCTCTATCCATTGCACATACAATTTGTATCTGTACTTATAGAAGTTCTATAAAGTTCATGCCAAAAGCGAACTTTATCTCTTAAAGCACTTGCTAGATTGAATGCACTATACAAAAGAAGTAAATTGATTGAATAATCATTTACACCACAACAAACACCACTTGTTATATCTTTATAAACAGATTCAAATATATTACTTCTTAAATAATCTTCATTATAAATATAACTGAGTGAATATTCAATTTCCAAATCATCTATAGGTACATAAATAAAAAATATATTTTTATTGATGTCTGCTTTTACAAGAGCTCCATTTATAGAAACATCATCTAAGCCAATTACTTTAGTAAATGAGTAAAGCCCTGCCTCTTCATCCAGAGTACAAGTTACAGGAATTGTTGCCTTCTCATTATCATTAGGTCCATTACCACAATTAAAAGTAATATCAGTGTCTATATAAATATGATGTATATCTATAGTACTTTCAGTCACTTCTACAGTAATTGTATTAAGAGTGCTGTCTAAACTTGTTTTTATATTCATTTGTTACTTGTTGTTTTAGGTTTCATCCTTGCTATATCAAGCTTTGTTTTATTATTTTCTTTATTCATTCCTTCAGTAGATTTCAATTTCTCTCTTTCAAGTTTCATCTTCTCATTGAACTGCCTTATTGACTCTGCAAGCTTATCCTTTGCCTCTTGTGAATATTCAGGCTCCTCAATACCATCCTCAGTCTGCTGCTGCATACCTGCTATGATAAGCTTCGTCTCATTATCCCTCTGATTCAGCTTATCCTCCTGTTCAAGTTTAGCTTGCTCTAATTGAGCTTTTGATTGTATCTCAGCCTGTTTCAGCTGTTGTTCTGCTTGAGCGTTTTGTGCTTGTCTTTCTCTCATATCCCTTTCATCCTTCTCAACAAGTCTCTGTTTCTCCATAAGGCTTGCAGAGTTGTACAGTTTCATAACTGTGGAGAATGAAATCATCTGATTCTGTAGACCAGCTTGTGCAAGCATATCAAGTTTCTGACCTAAGTCTTGGATACCATTTCCAGTATCCACCACTAAGCCATAATCTGCTTCTGCAAATTCATCACCATCTATTGTTGCAATTCTTTGTGAACCATCTGACAGAAGATATGGGAATTTGAGTGTATTGCCTTTCAGTGCTATCTTGGCGGTCTCTAAGAGGCATTCTAAGACTCTCTTCTTGACATCATCATGGATTGTGAAAATCCATTCAGTAATATGAGAGGATTGCAGGGTTGCTCTCTCTACACCACCTACAGTTTCCCTATTGGACACCTGTCCTTCTCTTTGCTTGGTAACACCCATTACCTCAGACATACTCATCTTGATGAACTCAAGCATATTGATGTACATCTGAATGCTGTTTCCAAGCTCTGCATCAATGACACCTGAACTGGCATTATTAAGACCACCAGCAAGCTTACCAGTAGAAGCACCTACATTACCTTCCTTGAAGGAGTCAATAACAGCAAGATTGTTCTTTCTAGCAAAGTAGAGCCACTTATCTATTTCCCAATCCTTTGGTACTTTAGCCAAGTCAAGGGTTATAATCTTGCCCCAGTTTTTAGCCATCATCTTGTTAAGTCTGTCATGGATGGCATCATACAGATAGTTGTATGGCTTTGCCATATCAACAAGACTATAAGGCTTGCTGTCATTAATGTTGTATATGCTGCCTACAATACCAAAGTGGCATCTTGAGGGATTGCTCAGTCTATTGTACTGAACAACTCTAGGTCTCATATTCACATAGATTTCATCACCAATCTTGGTGCCTTCCCATGCCTCATTGATATAGTATATCTCTTCCTCTTCACCTAGCTGCTCATTTGGTACATAGGATTCAGAGTAGAAAGCAAATTGCTCTTCACCTGTCTGCGGGTCATAGGACTTAACCTTCTTGATTTTCCTTCTTGACTTCCAGTACATCCTGAGTACCCTGACATTGCCATTGGTGTCAAATGGAAGAAGGTCTCCAGCAGTATCTGAGAACAGACCTAGTGGGTCAAAGAAGTAGTCTTTACCATCTTCTGCTGTACCCCAGTCCATTCTGTCATCAATCATGTTTGCATTGATGAATCCATTTCTCTCATCCCTTCTGCCAAGCTCATCCACATCATCAGCACTATGTGTGTTGTCAGGAGCAGACTCAATATATTCAATGTCCTTCTTGGTAAGTACATCATAATAGGTGTCAATGACCTTACCTGGGGACCAGTAGTCTTCAATTATGATTACATCAGCATCCTCAATTCTGTTGCTGTAACCAGACCTGAACACTCTAACTTTGAGAGGATTAAGTCTTTCAACAACAGGTTCTCCACCCCTAATATCAATCTGATAAATCTCTTCTCCAACAATAGCTGCATCCATGAAACCATTGTTGAACAGAAGAGGTAGATTGTATTCCTTGATGTAATGATTAAGGAGGTTGTTTGCCCTCACTTCTCTCATATCCTGCCACTCATAAGTGAAGTAATCAGACATCTTTTCAAGCTTCTGATTAAATTGGTTCTCATCTTGTGACTGGTCAGCTATGAGCTGCTGTAGTTGCTGTAGGACAGCACCTTTCTTATTCTCCTCAATCTCAGATATAGAGTTGGGATTAGTAACCACTACTTTGAAATCAAAAAGTCTCTTTGATTCCTCACCACGAAGTACTTGCAGCTTACTGTTAAGTATTGGGTAGTGCTGAATGGGAGCTGGTTCATCATTCTCTTTAATGTACTCAGGATTAATGATTGATTCAAGGTCATCCATGTGAAGGATGCCATTGAACAAGTCATAGTTAATCTTCTTATGAATAGAAGAGTTCCTTACTGGTGCATAGTTGAAGAAGGTCTTACTATCAGCCCACTCCATACAGGCAATTCTCCACATTTTACCTTTCTGTGAAAGAGGTATTTGTTGCTGTGGAAATTTACCCTTATACTTCTGTTTTGCTTTACTTATAAGTCCATTTGTATCCATAGGCACTTAATCTTTTACCAGTACAAACACTTCCTATATGGCCTCCCTTTCCTCCTACTGCTTTCTCAGCTTCTTTAACTGAAGAGTATTCAGCTATAAATGTACCATTTAAAGTATATTGTATTACTGGTTTACTTTGTGTTTCTTTAATTCTCTGTCTTGTATATTCTGATATAGGTTTTCCATACATACCATTTTTATTCCCTTTATTTGCTGCACCTATTTTAAGCTTTGTACTCTCACTACAAGGTTTCCTTCCTGCTTCTGATATTAATTTTCTACTCTCCTCAGTATGGTGTTTACCCTTAATCCAAGGTATATACTTACTTAATTTTATTTTAGTTTCTTCTGAAAAAGATTCAGCACCTTCTCCTCCTTCAGCAATATTATAACTCTTTCCAATACTTTTATAATAAGCTATTAAGGCTTTTTCAAGTTTTACAGCTACTTCTTTATTAGATTTTCCAAGAATAATATGTTCAAAATTTTCCCACCCATATTTCTGAATAGCATTATAAAACTTTATACTATGCTTATATAATTGTCCAGATTTTCCCCATCTTTTATTGGGATTATTATAATGTGTTATACCTACATAGGTAATTCCATTTAATTTATTAATATGTAAGTATATAATGTATGTCATAACCTTCAAATTTAGATGCAAAGATAAGAAAAAGTTTTGAGGTGTGCAAGTAAAAAAGTAAAATACTTATTCTTGCACACCTTTTAGATTAGCGTCTATCATAATTTCTGGTAAAGTAATCATCATTTGCAAGGTCAGAACCATTGATTCTTTTTGCATCCCTCTCACTATAATTACCACCATTTTCTATAATCTTCTCTTCCCTATAGAGCATCAACATACCTAAAGCTCTGATTCTATCAAAGTTCCTAATTGGGTCAAATGCAATGAGTTCCTCTAGTAAAGCCCTGCTTCTGATATTGTAAAGCTGCGGTATTACAGTCTCAGTCTCATTACCATTTTCATCAATAATAGTAACAGTGATTTCTTTCTTAAGCCATTCCCTTATCCTATCATTAGCATAGCTGTTAATAGCAGGTCCAGCATTTACACCATACTTGTTGGAACCAAATGCAGAGTACTTCACAAGCTGCATATCCCTCAAATATTGTGGTGTTTCTGCAAGCAAATACACACAATTTTTCTTTTGGAAGTATGGGAACAAACCCTTTTTGTTTGACTCATATAAGCATTTTGCATTGTAGAATAAACATAAGAGCCTTACCACTTCAAAGTTGTCATCTGCAAATGGATGCCTGCCTGTGTATTCTGCCACTATTCTGTCAGTAAATAAATCCAAAACAAAGGTTGAAGACAGAGAACTTGACTCAGCTTGGTCATTATCAACAGGGTCATGTCCAACTATATATCTCCCTGGAGGTATGATTCCTCTTGAATCCTTCTTTGGCATTTCATAGAACTCTATGGCACCTAAGGTAGAATTATCCACTCCATACTTTCTGATAGGCTGACCACCTGGAGTGAACTTCACACTACCATCAGCACATTGTACCAAATCACCTATAGCCACATCATCATAGGCTTTGGGGTCTAGGTCAAGTTGTTGCAGCCTCTCAGTAAGAGCTGTAACAGGGAAGAAAGCATTCTTCACCTTGATGATGGCTTCAGCTGGAGTGATGGGCATCTCAGCTATAAGTCTCAATACCTGATTAGGGTCAGTGCTATTATACTTGGCATTGTACCTAGCCATAAGTATCTGTACCAAAGCCTTGACTACATCAGATACACCATCTTTGTTATAGCATCCCTTTCTGTTTACATAGGCAGGAAAGAAATAACCAAACTCCACATTACCCTGCTTTGGCTTGTCATAGACATTCTTCAGAGCATAGATATTATTACCCCTAGGATTGTATAGCAAAGTCTTTGCTGATTCAAAGTTGGATTCCTTCTCAGCAGCAGTACCTACTAGGAAAGCAAGACCATAAGTATAGTCACCCTCCTCCATACCCTGCCTGACAATATCAAAGACCTCAAGAAGATTTGGGAATGAACCCATCTCTTCAAAGAAAATATAACCTCTCTTACCTCTCAATTTACCTGAATCATCTTTTGATGATACACCCATTACACTATTTAATGAGCCTTTCTTTCTCCCATAAGAGTCAATGTAACCCATCTGCCAAAACATATCCTGTGAAGAGTTTCTCAATCTTAACCTTGGAAACTCAGTATGCTCGGACACAAAGTTAATCATAGGCTCAAACTTGGACAGTGTACCATCTTTATCAGCCAGATATTCCTTCTGGTGGGCAGTAAGAATTGAGGTAACTCTCTTGTAAACCTCAGAGTTCTCACCTAGAATCAGGTTTTTGCTCATCATAGAAGCAATGGTATATGACTTTGAACAACCACGTCGAGCTAACTCAATAGCATGATTACCAGCCTCTCTTGCTTGGTCCAAGTAATGAAATCTCAGATAGATACCTTCCCATGTCTCAGGGAAGTCCTCAATTCTGCTTGCCTTCTTCTTACCCTCTGTAATCTTGGTGAGCATAATTGGACAATAGTTCATGTACCAATACATATAGCCTGTCACCCATTCACCATCATAGTCTCTCACATACCCTTCTCTACATCTTCTCTTCTCCTCATCAATCCACTTTCTGAACTCACTGTTAGGATTGGGGTTGGGTCTTAGGAATGTATAACACCCATGAGTTTGGAAATGGATTGCAGACTGCCTAAAGTAATCCATGTTCTCAAGGATATGTGGATTAGTAAGGTCTACTTTGATTCTACCTTTCTCATCCCTAGGCAAGTCTCTAGCCCTCTTCCTGTCAGGACTAATCAGATTCTTAATGTATTGGACATTTGTTACAAAGTCCAATAATTGTTCTGCAACTTCTTCAGGTAAGCTCTCAAGGAAATCTTTGGTAATTTCTGTCTGATACTCATTAGTAGGTATGTAGAAATTATCCATCAGTTCCATAGTCACCTAGTATAAAGTGTTTTAACCAGCCTTCTGTATCAAAGATAGTGAACATCAGCCTAGTCAGCTGCATATCCATCTGCCTATAATTTTCCTCTTCCTGACCATCTCTGACTTGTAAAACCAGAGCAACATCACCTACTGGACAGGGTTTAAGGTCTTTATTAACAAAGAATACTCTATAGCAGTATTTCTTCATTGGACCAATCTTGTTCTCTACAGAGGTATGCAAAACAAAATGTCCTTTAATATCAGTAGGATATTGTACTCTTTTATCTTTCAAAAACAGATTAGCAGCATCAATTATATCATTACTCTTCATCTTCCAATATTGCTTTTTGTTGTGAACCTCTTGCTTTCTCTTCAGCCACCAAGTCTTTACTTAGTGTTCTCTCTGCATTGTCTAGGTCAGACACCATCCCAGGTATCTGCTTCATCATAGCCATAGCCTCTTTAAGCTCTTTCATTTCCATGTTATCAAGCTCATCACTCCTGCGTCTGAGCTGCTTTCTGAAAGCATTGATGAAATACCTAGTATCCTCAAGCAGTCCTGCTGAAACTGGCTTAAAGCTTGCATAGAATGTCAAAGCTCTCTGTACAGCTTCATCGGGTCTCCAACCCTCAGACATACCAAGACCCTTGATGATTTCAGCAGCTCTAACTTCTTCATCAACAAGGTATTGATAGTCACTTCTAGGGTCAGCCATAAAGTAAATGTAAGCAAGTTCCTGTTTAGCCACACTCTTGCCCTTGCTAGTATCCCTATCCCAGATGGTCTGGAAGGGTATTAATAATAGGGCTTCAGGCTGAACATTCACTTCATATCCTTCATATTCAAATAATTTGACCACTTCTCTTACTTGTTATATAGTTCAATAACTTTATCATTATATTAGGGTCATCATGTAAATGACCTAATGCCAGATTGCAATTATTACATAATACTCCTCTGTAATTGCCTGTTACATGGTCATGGTCTATGCACAAGTTTACAGTGCTTCCACATACTTCACATCTATCAGGTAATCTGTCAAATTGTTCTGGAGTGAGTCCATACCTACTCATTTTGCTAATCTGTTGCCTATTGTATTTTGTTTGACCTTTCTTTAATTGGTCAGGTCCTCTGAAGTTTTCCTCTTTTATCCCTAATTTCTTTCTTTGAAACTCTCTACCAATAACTTTTAATCTTTCTCTGTTAATGGGATTTTTCATATAATCCTTCATATATTCACGATGTTGTTGATTGATATGAGTTCTATTCCTCTTTCTGTATTCTATCATGTATTCTCTCTCACATTCTTTACACATATAGTAAGGTTTTCCTTTCTTAAACTTGAAAGATTCAATAGGCAATTCTCTTTTACACTTAGCACATATCTTTGTTTCCATAAATAGAAAAAGCCTGCCTAAGCAGGTTAGTTTTAGGTTATAATCTTTGTTCTTGGAAGAATGAGGTTACTGCCTTGCACCTCCTCATACTCCTCAATTACAAAATCAACATCTTGGTCAGTAATAAGCAGATAGTCTACACCATCCATCTTGACCACATTAAAGTTGTAAGACACAACTTTTTGCATGTGCTCCATGTCTCCCTTAAGGGAATCACCCCTATACTTGTACACAGCATATCTCTTAGGATTGACACAGACCAAATCACCTACTTGGACAGACCTGACCATTGGTCCAACTGATACAACCTTTTGGTATTCCTTGAGGTTGCCCTTTGGAATGATAACACCATTCTCAGCGGTCTCTCCATCATATTCTTCCTTAGTGACTAACATATAGTTAGCCATAGGTCTAATCTTCTTTATGTTTATCATCTTCTCTTCTCTTGTTTAAGTCTTTTACTATCTTATATCTTGGATATGTGCATGATAGCTTACCAAGATTTGATATATTGAAATTGGTTTTAAGCTTACTGAAGGCTTTCTCATCAAGTTCCTCTTTAAGAGGTAAGTCCTCTATGGTACACCTGATGAATCTCCAGTAAGCTTTATATACCTTTACCAGTTCCTCAATAGGAATATTGAGTTCTCTAGATAGCCTATTTAGTGTCTCCTGCATTGAGTTCAAAAAGCAATAGTAGTGTGAAATACTGGTCATCCTTGTTTAACCTCTTCGGTATAAGAGGTGGATTGATTCTCCCATCCACAATTACTTCTGTTTTCCTCAGTTTTCCAAGAATAACTTGGAAGAAAGCATCTGAGACACCACATTCAGCTTTCACCTTTGCTTTGATGTCATCACTCATCAGAACCTTGTCAAGCAGTGCCTCATCACTGATGGATTTGCTTAACTCAAATCTGTTCTTGAGTAGTGAAGCTAGGACATCTTGCTCTCTACTAGTAAGATGGTGGAGAGGGGTTAAGAACTCAACCCAAGTTCTGAAGAACTTATCATTCAGAGAAACAGGGATTCTGATACAATTGTTAGCCCTCTCTAATCCCATAATTATTCTCCTTTCTCAGGCTCTTCTTTCTTCTCAGCAGGCTCTTCCTTTGGTTCAGGGTCCTGAGGAGTGAGCACAAGCTCAAGTCTATCAGTGACTTTCTGTACAAACTCTGGTCTGAACTTGTCAGCATGGTCAAGAACCTTGAATGCAAGGTTGATGTCAGAGTAATTCATCTGTGCCCTCAGGTCTTGCATAGCCTGTTTGAGCTTCATGTTTTCATCATAGATTTGCTTTGCTCTAGCAGTAGTTTGCTGTGCATAAGCCTCTAGTTCCTCATAAGTGAGTTTCTTCTTCTCTTCGTTGTTTGCCATAATATTAATAATTTTTAAATGGATTAAATTGTTTTACAGGTCTTTCCCTGTATAATGGTTTGAATGCAGTTTTCTGTAGTTCAAGCCATATCTCAATATTGGCTTTACCTATGTCAGTAGAACCACAATCATCACAATAATCTTCTGCAATACCTTGTGGAACAGTCATAATCTTTAAGGAACCACAATGCTTGCAATAATAGACTGGGAGTCTATTATAATCCTCTTTAGTCAGTTGTTTGTGTCCTAAGTTGTCCATGAACTATTCTCCTATCATAGGTGGCAGTGCCTTTCTTTCTCTTTCTGTTTGAGAAGGGCCTCCTTGGATAGACATCACCATAGAGAGATACATGGCCTCTTCTAATAGCTCTCCTTACAGACCTGAATCTACTGACACCCTCAAATGTCCTTAAAGATAGTGTTCCTTCATCTTTGAATGCAGCTACTCTGGCAAGATGCCTTTGCATCGCCAACTCTTGTGCTTTTTCTCTGAACTCTTCTTCAGAAATCGGTTTAGTTAATTGCTCCTCTTCCATAATGTTACTAGTTTTTAACAATAAAATATGGCAATGTAGTTTGTCTCAATGCCATCCCTAGATGGGAAGATACCCACTAGGTCTTCTCTTTTAACCTTAAGCTCATTAAGTTTTTCTATAATCTTACTGAGAAAAGGTCCTTTAATCATGTCTAGTTTCTTCTCCATTTTATTAAATTTCAGTAGCAAGTAGTGGAATCGAACCACTGGAGTCCTGCTTATGAGACAGGATGGAATACCAATTCTACTTGCTATTTGAGCAGGTAGTGAGAATCGAACTCACATCTTCAGCTTGGAAGGCTGTGATAATAGCCTTTATACGATACCTGCATTTGAGCCTCTGATAGGACTTGAACCCACAACCTGCTGAGTACAAAACAGCTACTCTACCAATTGAGTTACAGAGGCATTACATATTACTTTCTTCTCTTGATACCAGTAATACTCTTGTTAAGAGCATTTGCTCTTTCAGTCAAGTTTTCTACTTGCTTTTTAGCAGCTTTCATAGCTCTATCAAGTCTAGGTTTATCATTGATAATCTCATTGTATTGCTCAATGGTTCTAGCATCTGATTCAGCTTGCCACCTTAATTCATCTTCTGTCATTTTTCTGTTTGCCATAATATTAATCTTTTTAAGATTGTACTCCCCCTGGGACTTGAACCCAGACGCATAAAGCAAGGGATTTTAAGTCCCTCATGTCTACCTATTCCATCAGAGGAGCTTAAAGTGGGGATAGAGAGACTCGAACTCTCACTCCGAAGAACAACATCCTAAGTGTTGCGTGGCTGCCAATTACACCATATCCCCATTTTAGTGGGAGTGTAAGGAATTGAACCTCTCTAGCCTAAGGCTTCAGATTTACAGTCTGAACTAATTCACCACATTAAAGCACTCCCATGTTGGCTCTACTGGATTTGAACCAGTGACTTCTTGAATATCAGTCAAGCGTTCTACCTCTGAACTAAGAGCCAATTTAGCAGGAACTAGAATATGAGAACTCAATTACCTGCTTTTGGGTATCACACCCCTTCCCAGTTACATTGATTACATAAACTCATTGCAATAAGTATATCTTTCAGAACCGAGGCACCAGTTGTTTGCAAGCCAACTGATTAATAGCTCTTGCAAAACTATTTGCGGTCTATGGGAGAATCGAACTCCCACCACCAGAGAGACAATCTGGTATCCTAACACATTGGACCAATAGACCATTTTCTTGCAGAAGTAGAAGGAATCGAACCTCCAACTATGGTTTTGGAGACCATTATTATACCATTTAACTATACTTCTATTGCGGGAACAGAAGGACTTGAACCTCCAACCCCCTGATTAACAGTCAGGTGCTCTACCATTGAGCTATGAACCCAAATAGCAGTGTAGTAACCGCCCTACACTGCTGAATAACCAATTAACATTATGAAAACAATGAACTAGTTTGGGTGTTAGGTGGGGCTCGAACCCACGACCTGCTCATCCACAATGAGCTGCTCTACCAACTAAGCTACTAACACAGTGGAGTCATGGGGAATCGAACCCCAACTCATAGCTTGCAAAGCTATTGTGCTAACCATTATCACTATGGCCCCTGCGCCAACCGTTAAACTCTTATCTTTACCTTAAGACTATTACATAAGAGAAAAAGGCTCACGGTTGCCCCACAAGTTACTCCTTTTTTTTTTTTGCGGAGAGCAGAGTACTCGAAACTCAAGGTGTTACCCTCGCACTTCTTAGCAGGAAGGCTCCTGTCCTACAGAATTTACTCTCCAGTTTGCTGCCTGTTTAGGTGCAGCAGCCCACCTCACACTTCAGCCTCAAACGATATTACTTAGGCAAGTAGGAACCACTTATAGTAGTAAGGGTGAGAGTCGAACTCACTATCATCTGAATGTAGGTCAGAGGTCCATATCCGATAGACGGCCTTACTATATATTCTTTTTATATTCTTTTAATTTATATCTTTTAGATTTTCCTCTATTAACAGAACCAAAGTTTGAAGTTAAAGAATGACAATTTGGGCAAAGGAGTTGTAGATTCTCTATCCTATTATTTGTACAATCACCATCAATATGATGAACTTCTAAAGGAATCCTATTTGTAATAGGATTTATTTCTCCCCAACCACACTTTTCACACTTATTATGATAACATATCATCAGATACTTCCTGATAAAATCATATCCATCTTCAGAGGTAAATTTTTCAGGTGTCTTCAGCCACTCTTCTACTTTCTTATTATGTTCATATTCTGCATGACATTTACAACTACAAAAATTTAGTATTTTGAGTTCCTACTAAATCTTTTCCACAATTAAGACATTTTCTATCTTTAGAATGCCTTTTAGAAAAATCTTCTTTAGGATTAATCAGTCTCCTCTTAGGAAGTACTATTCCTAGTTCTTTTGCCTTCTTTCTAATATATCCTCCAGAGACTCCATACAATTTTCCAATCTTTTCATAAGGAAGATTATCATCAATAATAAGTTTCCTTAAACTCTCTTTTTCATAAATCATAGCGGAGAGCTGAGGTGTCAATCCCCATACATTTTATTGTACCAACTGTTTTCAAGGCAGTGTTGCAGGTCGCTGCAATTAACTCTCCATTCCTTATTTGAATCTGTGTCACTATGTCAAAGTTCACTTGATTTCTGTTTTGAAATCTGATGCAAAGATACGAACTTTTTTTGACATAATAAAATATTTATTTGTTAAATAAAGTTAATAGATTCTCAAGGTCTTGATTATCAATAATTAAAGGACACTTATGAATGTAGTAAATTCTATCTTCTGTAGTGTTTTCTTCCTTATATTTTGTTGCTTTTTCTTCACCAAAAAACACTTTTTTAGGGTATTCTTCAATAAAATCTGTGCATGTTACCACAAATATTGTTGTTTCCATAATTAATATGTTACATTTAATCCACCTAATATACAGTTACAATTTCCACTACCTCCATTAGAAGGATGATTTGAGCAATTCTTGCAAGCTTCAGGAATTGTTGTATAAAAGTTTTTACCACTATCATCTATATAACCACACCCAGGAATACTATCTATACTCACAATATTCTGAAAAGGAACATTGACCTTTTTTAACCCAAATGGATTAAGCATCATTAGCAAGAATGTCATCCACAAGGTACTTTCAGGAATTTTATTCATGAGGTCAACTAAAGGTTGCTTTTCTTCATCAGTTAAATCTTCAAAGTTCTTACCTTCAAGACCAGTTATTGCTTGTTTAAACTTCTCACAGTCTTCAGATTTAGAGAATTCTGCTACTTGGTCTATTAAAGTACATAATTTACTCTTTACTTCTTCTGCATTAAAATCTTCCATACTTTTATAGTGTTCATTAAACCCATCTCCAGGAACTGAAAAGGCTATTTTTAACACACTGGGAGGAATGCAATTATGCTTTTTATTCATAGTTGAATCAAACTTAAAAACCAATAAACAGCAGGAGCATACCACTTCTGAGGATAATTCAAATCCAAGTTACAGGTCTGACTTTCTTTATATCCTACTTTATAGGCATTGTTATGACTAATCCATTCCCTAACCATCGAAGAGATGCTTCTCTTACCAAAGGGAGATTCTACATGATTCTCCTCTAATTCATCCTTCAAGACAGACAGAATACATTCCATTAAAATAGGATTGTCTATCTTATAAGAATCCTTTACATTAATATTCTTTTTTGAGACTGTTATAATAAGTCCTTGAATTTCAGTTCTATATTTCATATCTTAATGGTGTATAAGTTTTACACATATATCTCATTCTTTCAAAAAGTTGTCTAAAAAGTCTTCCATCAAGACCACTTGTTTCAATTGCTTCTTTTGGGTCAGGAAGAGGTAATAATAGCTCTTTTCTTAAACTCCTTCTAATCTTTTCATGTATACACATATCTTTTTATGTTGGTACAATTATGGCAACTCTATGAATATTCCTTATATTCACATTACTATTAAGCAATAAAGAGACCTAGCCACCAGATTAAGCTTTCTGTAGGTGGTTAGCTGTAGAGTTTCACTACAACCTTTACAGTGTACCTAGGGGCGGTTACAAATGATTGATTACTCTTTTATCTCAAGGACTGCTTGCCTCTACCCTTCTGTATATCCTTTACTTTCTACAGCTGGTGCAGTCACCCTAGATTCCTAGTAAAGTGCTCTTTTACTGACTAATAAGTGAATTAAACCCTTGCCATCGGCTTCTTAATTCAAATGCAAAGATAAGAAAAATTTCTGACATGACCAAATAAAAAAGTAAAATACTTTGAGGTGGAATAAGTAAGTGCTTGGTTTTCAAGAAAAATTTTTTTTTTTTTTTTTTTTTTTTTTTTTTTTTTTTTTTTTTTTTTTTTTTTTTGAACACTGTTTATTGTCATGTGTGAGGTGTAGCCACCCAAAACCTCCCCTAGCCTTCGGCACTTTGGGTCATACCCCTGGTGTCAGTCAATCAAATTATTCATTAATCCATTAAAATCACAACACAATGGACACACAAAACAACAACCTCATCAGCCGCAATGCAATGTCGGCAAAACAGCTGGTCATCAGCAAGAACAGCACCATCGACCACCGAGTGAACCCCAACACAGGTAAAGCCTTCTTCACCTGCGGCGACACCACTGGCTACATCAGCCCCAATGCCTTGCGAGCACTCAATGAAGGCAAGGACATTGATGCCTTCAAGTATGCCGAAGTCTCCAATGACAATGGTGCCACCTGGGTGCCCTGCCTGATGATTGTCGGCAATCAGGCTCCTGCTGTCCACAGCCTTGGTGCCAACCTGCTGCACTAAGCAGTAGCCAAGAGCCAGCATTGCTGGCTTGAGGCTTTGAACCCTTTGAACTCATACAATTCTCAATGTGACCAAAAATTACAAGAGAATTGTATGAGTTCTCTTGATGTAATTAATTGATTATGAGAGAGATGTAAGTGAGGTCCTATCTCATTCTGCCCATTTAGACATCTTTTCAAATCATTAATTAAATCCAAGCATCTCATATTTATAACATTTTTAGGCAAATTCAGATGTTAGAAGTAGAAGGAAAAAATCCTAGACAAACTGACCCTTGGGGCTTGATACTAATTATCATCCTGTGTATTATCACATGGTATTTTGGTGCTCATTGGGTTGATTAGACATTTAGACATTATGCTAGATAAAATAAGACACATCATTGACCTTGAAGTTCAAGGGGATGCAGACCAAGAGCAATTGGTGTTAGCTCTCAATATGATAGCTGATTTCAAAGCTCAACATCATTATCTTCCTGAAGATATAGCTGATTGGGAAGATATGATTAAATACAATTATCCTCAGCTATAAAATAAGCAAGCAAAGAAATGACACAAGAATTAAAGCAAATGATTGAATCTGGAGAGTTTTATTCTAGGTTCGGAAAAGCAATTCATAATATTGAAGATGGTCTTATGTTAAGATGGCTTGGAAAGTACGTTTCAGAAATCCAGACATTTGCATTAGATAATCTTAACAGTAGAGGTGAATATATGCTTTGGATTGAACTCTATTCTGATTACGGGCTTGGTCCTAGAATATTAGTTCACGAATCTGAATTAGATGACTTTCTAGAAGGGAAACCTCTTTCTGATGGTAGCTATCTCTGTGGAAGAGGGATGTCAAATTGGAAAACAGTAAATATTTAAAACCCCATAAAAACCAAGAGAAATGGCACAAATCACAACAATCAAGGCTGATGGTTCTATGGTTGAGACTACTCCCATGAACCACAATGAGGCAAGAGACCTCTTCAATTCTCTTAAGAATGATGGTAGTGACAATGTATATGTCCTGCATTTTGTCTAACCATTAAATCTTACAAGTATGACGGAGACAAAAATAACACAAAGTGGAAGAATATTACACCGTCAAAACTGTGAACAACGAGCAAGGCAATCCTTCACCAATAGATTTGGTGATGTGATTGCTTTGTTTGGAAGACATGGTTTTGAATGGAGTGTAGGAATAACAAGGGCATCAAACAAATGTCTCATGACAGTAACCAGCTTTCCAGAAGGTAGAGCCAAAGCTTTAGCCTATTATAAACAGATGTGCAAAGAAATACAATAGCAAACCAAGTATTTATTTTGTCATCACAAGAATATAGGTTGATACAGAGGACAAGACTTACTTGGAAAAAGTAACCTAAAATTATGCTAAGAGACTAATAGTAACCAGACACAGTGAGCTAGACCTGTATAATCTATCTAGATTTATTAGCAGTGATGCAACAGATGTTGGAGTGAATAATAGTTGAAGCCAATGTTTTTAGGGATTGATTACTTGTATTGGTTAGACAAGGATGATTTTTGAGTGAATCTCCTTGCATTGTCCAAAGTTGAGACTTATAGTTGGTGTCTGATGCAGTGTACTACTTAAATAGGTGCAAGACAATATCACCAGATGAGGTGCTTTGCCTGCGGGTTAAAGACCAAGAGGGCTGGTTGAGTATTTTCAGTAATCCAATAGGGAGATAGCCTTACTTCATATAGGTTCAGAACTGTAGAGAGTGTAGGCGAGATGCCTGACATTGAGGCAGTGAGTAACCATATTATATGGAGGGGCGAAGCTTTGAGGGCCTAGCTGAATCACAGATGACAAAAAAAAATGCAATCCAAGAGGTGTGGTCCAGTATCACACCTCTTTGGTTTGCTTCATTATTAAAAACCCAACGCAATGAAACATTTTATCTTAATCTCAATTATGGCACTGATGTGCCTTGGCAGTAATGGCCAACCCGCAGTTCTTACTGGCATTCCCGATATGGAATATGGAAACTGTGAATCCAACACTGAACCTGAAATCAGCTACATTATGTTTGATTTGTCGAACATTTTGGAGTTTGCATACGACAATGTGGACAAGGAGTATTACATTGACTACAATGACTCTGACGCATTTGACCTGGACAACCTGGCTTATATGTCAGGTATGGACGAGTGGTATGCTGATTACATTATGGTTCAGCTCACCGAGAAAGACTTCTTTGAACTCCTCACTGATGTCAATAAGTCCAAGAAAGAACAATGGGACATCACTATGAGTGAAAAGTGGGTTCTGAAAGAGGTTGCCACTCCTGTTGAAGGAGGCATGAACTATAGGTATTACCTTATAAAGAATCCAGTCTATGCAGAGTAAGGACATATACATCGCAGTGTATTGGCCTGAAACTCAAGAACTGTTGGAAGACCCTGAATTTCTCAACAATGCAGTTCTCATCAATGATGCTGAATTGTATGATGAGTATGGGTCTTCCTCATATATGGTCAGAGCTGAATGGCTGATGAAGAAATCTAACTCCTATAAGGAGAGAATCCTTGGCTGTTTCCAAGAAGAGATTGGAAGTGCAATGATTGACCAAATGGCTGAGGAGGAAGCTACACACGACATTCAAAAAGAGCAAAATTATCTTTAAGTTTCAAAAAAAAAGATGGACTCACAATCAGAGAATGCACAAGGCATGATGAACTTCGCTTTATTCCTTCTGTGCTTATAGGGAGCAGATATTGTTGCTCCTGAAACAATCGTAGAGCCTAAATTGGCTCAATTCAAAGAAATCAAATCCACTGATGATTCAGTCATTGACACATCCTGTGTTTTGGCAGGTATGGATTCATCCACAGCAAGGACTGAATTGGTGAAACTCCTCTCAATGAGGTTCTTACCACTCACTGATGTTATGAAACTTCATAGTTTTCTTGGTGATTACATCAAGGAAATGATTGAGTACACCCAGGAGCATCCTGAGTGTAGAGAAGAGAACTCCTCAGAGAAAGCTATGCAGAAGATGCGTGAGATGTTCGGCTAATTGGACATAAGATTGTGTGCTGTATGGTGGAGTTACTTCAATGACTTTAAATCATTAATAAGAGACTCTGCTAACTATTGCCACAATCATGCCCCTATAGTACAATGGATTAGTGCGCCGCTCTCCTAAAGCAGAAATATAGGTTCGATTCCTATTAGGGGTACTATGAGACATATTACACTCTTTTATTATGCTACTGAAGATGGGCATATTTACAGTTCTAAGTCTAGAAGGCTAATTACTGAAAGACTGAACAATAAGGGTTATAAGATTGTAAATCTTAGTATAGATGGAAAGTGTAAAACTTTTTCTGTGCATAGATTGATAGCCCAAGCCTACATTCCCAATCCTGATAATCTACCCACTATCAATCATAAGAATGGTATTAAGACTGATAATAGGATAGAGAATTTAGAATGGGTTACATTTTCAGAGAATACTACTCATGCAGTAGCAACAGGACTGCTCATGCCTGCAAAAGACAGAGATACTAAGAACGGAAGATTTGAGGATGAGGATATTAAAAGAATAAAAGAACTCTATTCTCAAGGTCTGTCTCAGTATAAGATAGCTGAAATGTACAATGTCACAAGAGGAACTATTCAACAAATTCTTAATGGACATACATACAGCTATGTGAATTGACATACTTGTGGTTTTTCTACGTCGTACAACGTGATAGGGTAGGGCATTCGGTTGTCCTACCCAATTCACAAAAAAAAAAGATGAAGGAACATTTGGTATTTTATTGGATTGTCAGTATCATTGGACTAATAACACTTGTGGTCCATTGTACTTACAGTTATATCTTACCTATTGTTACTATTAATCCCCAGACACCTCGTAATTTTTTGGTGGCTTTATATATCAGGCCACCAAATGCCCTCTTAGCTCAGCTGGATAGAGCAACTGCCTTCTAAGCAGTAGGTCCTTGGTTCGAGTCCAAGCGGGGGTACTAAATCATTAAGAACATGAAACATGAAGAAATTGAAGTAGTTAATAGTGCATTCTCTTATCAAGGTAAGCACTATAATTGTGGTCATTTGATTGAGAGAGACATGAAAACTATACTTAATGAGGCAGATAACTCCCACGGGGGAAGATTTGACCTTACTTATGATAGGAACTCTCTTGAACCTACCAAATGTAGAATATACCTCAATGACCAAGATGAGATTATGTTTATTATGCTCATCTACCATGTCAAGTACAGGGAAGGTAAAGATGCAAGGTTAGCTTGTGGGGATTATTATCCTATCTTTGGGGATAGTTCTAATTTATATCCACATCCATATCAAGGAAGTATCTGCTGGTAATAAATAGCGGGGGAGTGAAACGGATTTCGCTGTGTGATATGGCGTTTATTATCTAAGGTTCATAACCTTAGGATACTAGGTTCGACTCCTAGACCCGCTACCAAAAAAAAAAAGATGTCAGAACAAGCAACTTATCAAACATTCACTCTTCAAGACCTAGA
>Ga0310691_10001471_pt1 | contig 35822 bp, 36 predicted proteins | sample 176DNAGHGlowgp2_FD_203887 | JGI IMG/M metagenome (GOLD analysis project Ga0310691, IMG submission 203887) | Sheep rumen microbial communities from Palmerston North, Manawatu-Wanganui, New Zealand - 1766 DNA GHGlow gp2 (v2) (version 2) | ecosystem: Host-associated > Mammals > Digestive system >... | reverse complement strand
CTTGGAATGAAATACGGACAGTTCGACCTCAATGACACAGCAAGCCGTGCAAAAGGCGGGGCTATGGCAGTTAAGTTCCTTGACGAATTCGAGAAGCGTAAGGACTCGTATATCTGTCGTGACCTTCTTGGCTGCGACCTCAGGAATGAGGAAGACAGGAACAAAGCAAGGTCAAACGGACTATTCAGAACGCTCTGTCCGGAAATGGTCAGGACGGCAGCAGAGATACTGACTGAAATACTCGGAGGTGATGAAGAATAGTGTGGGACTTCATACAGGACGAAGTATTCGGCATGAAATGGCTGAACAAGCTTATAGGCTCTTTTCTGAACGCCTGCGGTCTTGATACTGAAAGCAAGCTGGGCGGCAGTCTGCAATTCTTCATCTATGATACGATAAAAATCATGGTGCTGCTCGGTTTCCTGATTTTCGTGATAACCTATATACAGAGCTATTTCCCGCCTGAAAGAACGAAGAAGATACTTGGCAGATTCCACGGTATCGGCGCAAATTGTATCGCGGCTTTGCTCGGCACTGTCACGCCTTTTTGCTCATGCTCGTCCATACCACTGTTTATGGGCTTCACAAGTGCAGGGCTTCCGCTGGGAGTGACGTTCTCGTTTCTTATATCGTCACCAATGGTAGATCTCGGATCGCTCGTTCTGCTGATGAGTATATTCGGCTGGAAGGTCGCTGTTATATATGTGATAGCAGGACTTGTAATTGCAGTCGCAGGCGGTACGCTTATCGAAAAGCTGCACCTTGAAGATCAGGTGGAGGAATTCATCCGAAACGGCAGGAGCATTGACACTCCGCAGAGCGAACTCACAAAGCGTGATAGAATGAAATACGCTTGGGAGAAAGTAGTTGAAACGGCAAAGAAAGTCTTGCCATATATCATAGGCGGTGTTGGTATCGGAGCGATCATCCACAACTGGATACCGGAGGAATGGATAGTCAAAGTTCTCGGAACCGGCAACCCGCTCGGTGTTATCATTGCCACCATATGTGGAATACCGATATATGCGGACATATTCGGCTGTATCCCCATTGCAGAATCGCTTGTCGCAAAAGGAGCAAATCTCGGCGTAGTTATCGCTTTTTTGATGGGCGTTATTACGCTGTCACTGCCGTCAATGATAATGCTGAAAAAGGCAATAAAGCCAAAGCTGCTTTGCATTTTCATCGCTATCTGTACGGTCGGAATTATCCTTGTCGGATATTTATTTAATCTCATTCAGAATTACATCATTTAGGAGGAATATACCATGGCATTATTTGGTAAGAAAAAGGAAGAGAAGAAAGAGGAAACTTCATGCTGCTGTTGCGGCGGAGAGCAGACTACAAACGAGACTACATCTACTTGCTGCGGTGAACCTGTTGACGATATCTGCTGTATCAAGGTGCTCGGTTCAGGCTGTAAAGCCTGCCATCAACTCTACGATAACACTGTCAAGGCAGTTGAGGGAATGGGCATCGAGGTCGAGTATGTCACAGACCTGAAGAAGATAATGGAGTACGGAGCAATGTCAATGCCTGCACTTGTAGTCAATGATAAGCTCGTTTCCTCTGGTAAAACTCTGAAGCCTGCGGAGATATTGAAGCTAATTGGTGAATGACAAAATAAAGGCAGCCGTATGGCTGCCTCTCTTTTACGTTCCTGATTTTGTTCTATGCAATTATAACAGCTGACAATGGAGGACTTTTACAGCATCATATCTACGGCTAAATATAGCCGTTTATCGATTAAATTGTGATTGCTACCCTATCCGCAGTACAGGCTGCAATCAACGAAAAGAAGTAATTCACGACTATCTCAAAATCGGTGATTTTACGCTGTTTCAGGGCGATGCAGAGATGTACTTCAAAGCTAAGTCCGAGAAGCGTGAATTCCATAATTGGCGTGACATCCGTGTAAACGTGTATGTCTGAGCCGATAGAATAGTTAATAATAAGGCTCTCACAGTTTCGGCTGTGAGAGCTTTTTTCGTATTTCAATGATTTAGAAATTCAGATATCTTAATACATTTTTGAGCGATTTTATTTAACATTGAAATTGGCAATTTAACATAAGAAATGTTATAATGATAAAAACGATGTTAAATAAGGTGGTGGGCAGATGATATAAGAAATGTTATAATGATAAAAACGATGTTAAATAAGGTGGTGGGCAGATGATAAGCGATATCCATAAAGAGAAAATATCAATGGTAGGAGTATGATAGTAATTTTTTATTATTTATTGGTAAAACGTAATAAGCCAAAATCCTCATAGGTTATTTCTATGAGGATTTTTTAATATGCAAGCACAAAAATGCACCTAAATGAGATTTTTTCTCAATTAGATGTTGACATTTTGCGTTTTTTGTGTATAATATATAGTAAGGAGAAAATAAGGAGGCTTTACATTATGTTATTACAGTTCAATTTTAAGAATTTCAAATCATTTAGGGATGATACAATATTAGATTTATCGGCAACAAAAATTTCAGAATTTAATAATCATGTTGTATCAATTGCAAATGAAAAGGTATTGCCTGTCGCGGCTATATTTGGTGCAAATGCAAGCGGAAAGTCTAATGTTCAGGAAGCTTTCAGATATATGTCAACATATGTTATAAACTCACTTGATTATGGCGATGAATCTGATTCAAAAAAGAATTCGAGATTTTTCAAGCCAACTCCGTTTTTATTCGATAATACAAGTAAAAATGCAGAATCTTCATTTGAAGTGTATTTTATTGACTCGGAAGAAAATGGTGCAAAGACCTACAATTATGGATTCACTGTCGACAGTAATGGCGTATGTGAGGAATGGTTAAACTATAAGGCTAAATCATCGAGAGGTGATTTCAAGCGTATTTTCTACCGTAATGGAGAAGATTTCGATTTTGCAGGTATTCCTGCTAAAAGTCGAGAGAACTTGATCATCGCATTAGAAAAGGAAACCCTTGTTGTCTCTCTTGGTGCCAAGCTCAAAATAGCAAAGCTTAAGTTTATAAGGGATTGGTTTGTGCATAATGATTTTGCAGATTTTGGCAGACCAATAGAGAACTTTTTCTTATCTCAGCTTATCCCGGAAGGATTTGAAGAAGATAAAAAGGTTCAGCAGAAGGTCGTTGACTATTTTTCATCATTTGATCCGTCCATAATTGGTTTTAACGTTGAAGTTATCAAGTCTGAAGTCGATGATGCAGATAAGCAGTTCAGAATCGACGCAGTTCACAAAATGATAGATTCCGATCAGACCACATCTATCCCCCTTCAGCATGAATCGGCAGGAACTCTTAAAATGTTTGCGTTATATCCCATGTTACAGGATGTGCTGTCAACAGGTGGAGTTTTCTTTATTGACGAGCTTAATGCCAGACTTCATCCCCTGCTTGTAAGAGCATTTGTTATTACGTTCCTTGATCCTGAGATCAATACTAATCACGCTCAGTTGATTTTTACATCTCATGACTCGTGGCAGCTTAATGGTAATATCCTCAGAAGAGATGAGATATGGTTTACAGAAAAGGATTCAAACGGAATATCATATCTTTTCTCATTAGCTGATTTTGTAGATGAAGACGGCGTTAAGATTCGCAAGGATGAGAATTACGAGAAGAACTATCTGTTGGGCAAGTACGGGGCAATACCGACTCTGAAGCATTTTGATATGTTCAAGGGGGAATAAAGTATGGCTCATGTTGAAAGAAACGGAAAGCGAAAAACCCGTGATCAGATGGTCAAAAGAAGAGTCCCTGAACTTGGATATTACTTTATAGTAACCGATACAGAAGAAACAGAACAAAATTATATGTATGGGCTCAGGGACTCTATTCCTAAAGAACTGCAAGGCAAATTGGTCATCAAGGTTATAAAGACCAAATCCAATAATCTCGTTGAAGAAGCCAGAAATCTTGCGTCCATAAATCCACAATATGGTGAGATATGGATAATCTTTGATCGTGACAAGGTCAAGAACTTTGATGAGATAATCCGTCAAGCAGAGGATAAATGCATAAACGTCGGCTGGACTAATCCATGTATCGAGGAGTGGTTCAACGCTTATTTCGGCGCTATGCCTACATATCAGGATTACGTAGCTTGTTGCAACGGTTTTGCACAGACTTTTAGAAGAGTTACTGGTCAGAAATATGTTAAGTCTGATAAGGATATCTATGAGAAACTTAATCGCTACGGTGACGAAAGACAGGCAATAAAACTCGCTCAGCAGAAGTACAATGAGCACATAGCAATCGGTAAGGACAAGCCGTCAGGAATGTGTCCTTGTACTACTGTGCATTGTTTGGTGGGAGAGATAAAATCTAAGGTCTCAAAAGACATTACTTGAATATGTAATGTTTATTGATAACTATTATAATTAAAACAGTTGAAAGAAGGAGGACTTCAATGAGTAACGTTAATATCTATTTTTCAGATTTTTTTAATGTGGAAGAGAAGGTAATTGATGAATATGGTGCAATAAATATATCTTTGATAAACGATTTACCGTTGTTTGTCGATCCTTTTCTACTGTTTAGCAGCGAAGATAAAAAATTGAAAAAAATTCACGATGAAATGATTAGCTACCTCAAATTTCTTCAACTTAAATCTGAACAAACTGACAAACTATCAGGAGGTATGTTAAAATCATGGTTTATGTTCTCGGAAGTAAAACAAACGTGGTTGGGATTTAGCTTAAGCGGCAATGCTGGAAGAGGATTGGGCTTGGATTTTGCAAAAGGTCTATTTAATGGATTCAAGACAGTATTTAAGTCTTTTTCAAAAGAAGCAATACTTCAAGAAGCTCATATGGAAAAACTATGCCTAATAAGTGATAAAGTTGGAAAAGACAAAATAAGTGATTTTACAACAAACTTCTGTAAACAGTACTTGCTTGAATATACCGAAAGATTTGCTAAGAGGTTTTTATCTCCTGATCAATGTCAATATTTTAATGTTGATAAAGTATCCTTCGATTATAAAACTGAACGATGGAACCCATATACCTATTTCCTGCCTTCTTTTAATGGTGATTACGTTCTACTAACGCCCAAAAGTATCCTTACTAGAGATGATACCTTCATAAACAAAAGTGATATGGTAAGTAACATACAATCATTAGCCTCGTCTATTGAGGATGAAGCTTTGCGATTTCAGTTAAATAATTACTTTGAACGGCTATTTAGTGATCCAGATAAAAAAATTACGAAATCCGACAAAGATGAGGCTACTGAAATATTCATAAGAACTCATCCTGAAATCATTGATTATTATCTCAAGTATAAAGAAGAACATAAGTCGGAAGCCGAATCAGCTAGCAAAGAGCATGTTTACGAAGTTAATCAATTATTGATTACGCAAATGAAACAACTATCAAATAAACTTGAGAAGATGACGGAATTCTATAATATGATTCCAAATGCACATGAAGAAACAAGAAAGAGAATAGAATTTTTCAAACATGTCATTGAAGATCAAGAAGGCTATAAACTTTTTTATGTTAATGATAAGCCTGTAAAAAGAGAAAGCGATCTTCAAGTATTATACCGTCTTGTTTGGTATGGTACTAAACTTGATGTAAACAGAGAGGTTAATAATGGGCGAGGACCTGTTGACTACAAGTCTTCTTTTGGAAAAGGAAATGCCACGCTGGTTGAATTTAAGCTTGCATCAAATAGTAAACTAAAACAAAATCTAAATCATCAAGTAGATATTTACAAAGCCGCTTCTGAAACCTCAAATGCATTTAAAGTTATTTTATTCTTTTCAGAAAGCGAACTAAATAAAGTCAAGAAAGTTCTATCCGAACTTAACCTAACAAACGATTCTGATATTATATTAATTGATGCAAGAAAAGATAATAAAATCTCTGCATCCAATGTTAAATAATAGTTAAATCGTTTGCCGATATGCAATTCCATTTTGAAAAAGGAGATCAAATGAAACCAATACTAAAAATAATAAAGACAATTCTTTCCTTAGCTTTTATTGTCACATTAATTGTGCTTGTATGGGCATTGTTTACAGCAATGGTCAAATCATTTGGAGAGTTTACCTCTTCAATTGAACCGACAATTGTAGTTGCAATTCTATCAGGATTATTTGCAATCATAGTAAACGCTGTTTCTAAAACAATAGAGCGAAAAGGAACTGAATTTGCAGCACAAAAATCAAAAATGTGTGAAATATATGAAGCGTTTCTGCATGAACTGTGTAATATACAAAATGAATCAAAGGTAAGTGAATTGCTAAAAGAGTATCATCACAAATTCGCAGTTAATTCATCTGATCTTGTGTACGATGCTTTTATTGCTATGTCTGATGATTTTGAAAAATCAAAAAAACTCAATAGTGATATGCTTATAAAAGAAATAAGAAAAGAACTTAGGGTAAGCAAATCAATTAATAACTAATATAAAGTGGAATATTTCTGATTCTTAGTCCAAGGTCTCTATATAATGATTACAATACTAATGCAACATTAAAAAAAGCATTTGAAGCAACGAGCCGTAAGCGCAGAACAACTGCAAAATCTGAAGAAATACATACTGTACTTGACTTTTTTGAGGCAGACACTGATACTAATAATAAATGGGAGAACTTCAAGCTTAAGAGCTATTTCGTTGAAGATTTAACCTGGAATGAGGTGATAGCAGCGGTAAAGAATGCAGCAGTCATTGTTGTTCCGCTGAATATGAAAATAGAAGAATTACAAAGTGAAGATATTTCCCCTGTAATGTTATAAGCAGAGGCTTTAGCAATTTTTTATATGCGTGCGACATAGTTGTGATGCTGAAGCCCGTTATGTTTCTGTACTAATTACGATATCTTAGACTACTATCAATCCAGAAAGGACACGCGCCCATATTACGCACTTTTATACTAGATAGGTGTATTCATTTCCCGTCAGGCTGCTATCGCAGATAAGAGGTAAGTTCGACTCGTTAGAGTTAATGTGCACATTCGATATAACATTTGAAGAAGCAAAGGCTTTCAGAGCTGCGAACGGACAGACGATAAAATCCAAAATATGGGAAGATATCAATGTTGAAGTTCGCATATGCGGATAACTGATGTTAATAACAGTCCCCCTGAATCATTTCGATTCAGGGGGATTTTTTATGTCTGGAATCGACTGTTTTACTGGTCTATCAGCAGTATAGGTGTAATCAGTACAGTGAAGTGGATGCCTGTGGTAAAGTTGCTATCGGCAAGAATTTCTATGTATAATCATTGATTTCTTGCCGATAATGTGATATAATAGAACTATGGAGGTGATACCGTGGAATACAGAAGTGTAGCCGAAACGGCTGAATTATGGGGAATATCCGAGCGTACAGTCCGCAACTACTGTGCGGAAAGACGCATAGAAGGCGCTGTCCTTATCGGCAAAACATGGAAAATTCCCGCCGATGCTGTCAGACCGGGACGCCGTAAACTGAAACGTCCAGAGACACTGCTTGAGGTTCTCAGAGAGCAGAAAAGCAGTAATCAGCACGGTGGTATCTATCACAAGTTACAGATCGAGCTGACCTATAATTCCAATCATATTGAGGGAAGCAAGCTCACCCACGATCAGACGCGATATATCTTCGAGACCAACACCTTAGGCTTTGAAAATGAAGCTGTTAACGTTGACGATGTAGTTGAGACGGTCAACCACTTCCGCTGTATCGACTATGTTATTGAGAACGCAGAAAAGCCTTTAACAGAGGCGTTTATCAAGGAGCTTCACAAGATGCTGAAAACAGGTACAGCTGACAGCAGGAAGGATTGGTTTGCAGTTGGCAAGTATAAGAAGTTCGCTAATGAAGTAGGCGGAGAAATTACTACCGCTCCCGATGAAGTACCTGCACGAATGAAAAGACTTGTATCACAGTACAATGACCTGAAAAAAATCACACTTGAAGATATAATTGACTTCCACTATCAGTTTGAGTCCATACATCCATTTCAGGACGGCAACGGCAGAGTAGGCAGGCTTATAATGCTGAAGGAGTGCCTGCGGCATAATATAGTTCCGTTTATAATATCCGACGATCTGAAGATGTTCTACTATCGCGGACTCAAAAACTGGGAACAGGAACACGGCTGGCTGACGGATACGGTGCTGACTGCACAGGACCGCTTCAAGGCTTATCTTGATTATTTTCAGATCAGATATCAGCTGTGATAGCTTCAAGGAGATCGCTTGATTAAGTGAAGATTTATCGTTAATGGGAGGTGCCAGATGAATACGCTTGAGATAAAGAGAATGCTTGTATCTGAGAAATATGAAAATGAGTGTTTTATTATTGATAATATTCCATTACACGAATACCTGATAAAATGGTATCAGAAAAATGGTTGGGACGAGATCTCACAGCCGATAGCACCTGCCCATGATCTTGCTGTCACATGGACCGGTTTGTTTGATAATGACGGCGACGCCAGATTCATGCGCTGGCTTCTGAAAAAAGATAAACTGAATCTTCCAATATTGTCATGCCCTGATGATATGGATTTTTCCTGCATTGTTATTGTTGCCGAAATCGAAAAGACCGATGAATTTGTATATTGGAAACGGATAGGCACAGTCAACCACTCGATTGAAAGACTTGAAGAACGAAAAGAACACGGTATTGTGTTTGTAGACAGCTATTCTGATGACGATTGGATAAAATACAGAGATGCAGCATTTATGCGTGTCGACAGTTATGAATGGAAAGAATGGACTTCAACGCACTGGTCAGAAGAATTATTCCGCAGGCACATAAACTATACATACAAGTGTTATCAGGATGACAGAAATATTGATTGGATATATACGTGTAACTGGTGCTTTGACAGAAAGCAATATGACAGCCTTGTTTCAGAGTGTGCGCCTAAATGGTGTATGGGCAATGATGAATGATCTGACTTACATATATCACTACACCTCTCCTCTCGGCGGTATCACCCTCTCCAGTGACAATGAAACACTGACAGGCTTATGGTTCGACGGGCAGAAATACTTCCCCCATAAGCTCATATCGGAAAGCACCGAAGCAGAGCTGCCGATATTTACGCAGACTTGCAACTGGCTCGATATTTATTTTGTCGGAAAAGAGCCGAGCTTCACTCCGCCTATAAGTCTGCACACAACGCCGTTCCGAAAGGCAGTATACGACATACTTCTTACGATACCCTACGGACAGACAATGACCTATGGCGAGATAGCAAATATCATCGCAAATCAGCAAGGTGCTGAGCATATGTCGGCTCAGGCAGTCGGCAGTACTGTGGGACATAACCCTATCTCGATAATAATTCCCTGTCACAGAGTTGTCGGAGTGGACGGAAGTCTGACAGGTTATGCAGGTGGACTGGATAAAAAGACAGCTCTGCTTAAACTTGAGAATAACTGATGTTAATAACGATCCCCCTGATTCTTCTCGGTTCAGGGGGATTTATGCGTAGGGAATACCGCCTTTAGAATCCTTTATTTAGTTTGCAGGAACTCTTTAAGCAGGAATGCACAGAAATACGGAAATGAATACACATTGTCCGAATAGCCGACATTACCATTGAACAGCTTTACGCCAAATTTAATATCAGTATATTTGTCGGAGTTTATCAGCGTTCTCAGAGACTTCGCCCTGCCATTTTCTGCCTTGACTTCAACAGGCACAAGCGAATCCTTAGTACGCATGAAGAAATCCTGTTCAAGTGTGGAGTCCTCACGGCGATAGTAATAGAGGTCGCAGCCGCTTTTAACAAGAGCTTCGCCAACGATGTTTTCATAGAGAGCGCCTTTATATACACCAAGGTTTTTATTTGCACGAAGATCGTCCTGTGCTTCGTCGTCGAGCATTGCCACCAGCAGACCGCTGTCTGCAAAATATAGCTTGAACTTATCCTCATCATAGTTACCCTTTAGTGGCAACTCAGGAAAGTTTAGACAGTAACATGGATTGACGATGCCAGCATCTACTAGCCAGTCTATACAGCCGCGGTAATCGCGGAAACGTGCTCCCGAAGCGACCTTTGATATCTGAAACTTCTTGTTCTTCTTTGCAAGCTGCGGAGCGATCCGATTGAAAACATTAAGAATACGAGTCTGGTCAACGCCTTCTGCGTATTTGCGAATATCCTCCTTGTAATCTGCGAGAAGCTGTCTCTGCGTATCAAGGGAGCCTTCAAATGTGCCGTTTTCTATATACTGCGAAACCACCGCAGGCATACCGCCAAGCACACAGAAGTCCAGGAATAAAGAGCGGCAAACCGAGAGCTCCAGCTCACTGAACGGCTTCTGCTCAATCATGTGGCTGAACAGGTTTTCGCGGAATGAATCGTCATAGCCTTTCGCCCAGAGTAATTCCTCAAAATCAAGCGAACGCATGGTATAGTCTTTTTTGTAGCCAACACTGTTGCTCTCGATTTTTCGGTAATTGATACCGAGCATTGAGCCGCTGCATATCACATCGAAACGCCCGTCCTGCTTGAAGAATTTGAGACTTGTGGCAATATCGGGAAAGCTCTGTATTTCGTCAAAGAATATAAGCGTTTTACCGTTAATGAATTTCTTGGACGGATCAATGAGCGAGATGTTTTTTATAATATCGTCAGTTTTGTATCCGTCTGAAGTGATCATCGTGTATTTCGGTTCTTCAACAAAATTTATTTCGATAAAGCTGTCATAATTATCAGTAGCAAAGTGCCTTATGGACTCAGTCTTGCCTACCTGACGCGAGCCTTTGACTATAAGCGGCTTCCTGTCCTGTTCGAATTTCCAATCAGTGAGAAACTTGTCTATTTTACGCGGCATATACATATACACTGCACCTCCTGTCCTCTCTATGATACAATAAACAGAGTCAAAAGTCAAGCGGTTTCACACATTTTTATAGTCATTATTCAGCCTATTTGCACAAAATCATAGCGAATAATTCTTAAATCGACACATATTTCTATTACGGTTGGTATAGCAGCGGATTAATAATGAGCAGGTCGCAGGTTCGAGTCCCGTCACAAGCTCCAATGACAAACCGCTTAGAATATGCTCCTAAGCGGTTTTGATTTATTGCATTAGTATCTTTTGTGAATAGATACAGCTATGAATAGAGAATATTTGGATAAATCATAAAACAAAAAATTAAGCTCCTGCAAAATTAATCTGCATGAGCTTAATTGAATGCTTGCTTTGAATAGAGCTCTTGTTAATTAACCCTTAGGCGGGTAAGGATCATTTCCAAATGAGTCTTTTGCACGGATTCGTCCGTTAGTTCCGTGTATAACGAGTTCAGAACGATTATTTATCGCAATCTCTCTTGCAATTGCTATTGCTTGGGATTGAGTCGTTGTTCGTACAGTTGCTCGCTGATTTCCGGCTCCCTTAACTTGCCATCCGCCTTGCGGATGAGGTGTAACATGCTGGTTCTTACTCATGTTTTTTGCCCTCCATTATTGTATCAAAATGTTCCTTCCAGTTTTTAGAATGAATTATGCGATCCTTGTGAAGATCTTGGGATAGTATTTCAGCTTTTGATAACTGAGAAATCTTTTCCCAATCATTCTCCAAGACATATGTTGCATTATTAGGCATAACGCTTTCAAGGATGTATATATTTCGGCTTGTAAAGCCAAAAACGGCATATCCCTTAAAGCCTGATCTTCCGTATGCAACAAAGTCTGGATGCTTTGCATAAATTGCTTCGCAGTTTCGAAGCATCATTTCTGATCTGGTTTTAGTTTGTTCTTTTGTGAGTTCTACTAATGTTTTCTTAACAGAACGCCATGGATATTCTCCCTTAGGTAAAATATCCCAATTAACTACCATTCGCTTAGCTTTAGTATCTTGTTCTGCAAAGTCAACCGAGCATTCCCCGAATAACCCTAACAACATATTGATAGTATTCAATAATTTGTTTTGGTTTTCTTCCGAATAAAGTATCTCATCCGATATGATATAAGATTTGTCGCCATCTTTAATAAGCGTGAAATATACTGAATAAGGGGCGAAATAATCTCTATGATATCGTTTTTTGTGTATATAGGAGAAATCGGTAACGGGATTGAGCCTATCTTTTCCCGCCCACTCATATCTTGTCCAATATACTTCTTGAGTGTAATCTTCGAGAGGAAGACTTTTATTCTTAGTAAAGAATGGTTCAGCATTTTTCTTTGCATAACTATTTACGCTACATGGTAGTATCGTTGTACCGTCTATGTCAGATTCTTTGAAGCCGAAATCTTTAAGCTTACTTCCGAATCTGCCGACGTCTTCTACCTTAACACAAATTGGAGTGTTAGGAGCCGCATCTGCAAAGTATTTGCAACTGTTAATACGTGTTTGCTTGATTATTATAACAATCACCTCTTTGATATATTAACAAAGCAAAAGAGCAGTATTCCTATCTTTTTTTCACTCCTCGGAAATAAATTTGCCAGAAGCAATTGACTTTTTATGTCATTTATGATACAATATCACTTGTATACTTTGGAAATGATATCGCTGATATTGCTTCCGAAAGCTTTGTCAAGATTAGGGCCTTGACAAGGCTTTTCTTTTTGCTGTTGTTTTATGATTATGTACCTCTTGCAAGATCAAGTAATTCTGCAAAGAAGTAGGTCTTGCCACGTTTTCGATCGTCGCAGAGTAATATCCGTTTCTCTTCAAGAACGTTTAGATATCGTACAACCTGTCCGTGAGATACTGCTAATTCATCTTCAAGAACATTAGCGTTAAGTACAGGATGAGTAAATAGACATTCAATGATTTCATCAAACTTAGGGCTGTTGATGCATTCTTTTACTGTGTTTTTTGTCTTCGTATATAATGCATTCAAAGCATCGATGTATCCTATATGTTTTATTGTCTGTACAGATACCTTATGGAGAAAGTACTTGATCCACTCGTCCAGCGTATTAGTTCTCGAATCAGTTAGCATATTGTAATATACTGCTTTGTCCATATTTATAGCTTCACTAAGATAAAAGAAAGGAAAGTTAATAACCTTTGCTTTGAAAAGGTATAAGCTTATTAATACACGACCTATACGGCCATTTCCGTCAGAAAATGGGTGAATGGATTCAAATTGTGAATGAATCATCGCTGCTTTAATGAGAGGGTTGAGACCGTCTTCAGAGTCGTTCATGAACGATAATAACTCATCCATGTATTTTTTTGTCTCCAAAGCAGATGGAGGTGTATAAACGACCATACCAGTTGAACTCTTGATTTGATTATCCTTAAGTTTGTATTTTCCAAGTGTTTTTTCAAGTCCAGACGCAATAATTCCCGTCATCATATATTTGTGAATCTGTTTTAGAAAGGTGTGTGTGAATTTTCCCGTTCGAAGATGATCGGCACCGAAAATTAAAGTCCTTATGTGATTTCGTACTTCAACTTGGATTTTTTCATCACTTTGTTGAGGACTGATTTCGTTTTTTAACACGTCAGTTATAGTAGTTTGTGTTCCTTCTATGTACATTGATGATATTGCTTCTTTTTTTTGAAGCATAGGGATTAAGATGCCATCAAACTGATAAGAATCTATTTTTGCTTCTAAAATGCCAAGATTTTTTGAAGCGTTAACAAGCTCATTAACGAAGTTACTAACGTTAAAATCGCCTTTCCTATCTTTAATAAAGTTCAACATAAGCATTCCTCCTTTAATACTTCATCTATATTATATCACAAATAAACCATTTGTCAATAGTTAACATGCATATTTTTCAAAAAGATGCACGTTAGGCGTTTGCGACATGAGTTTGAATTACCGACATTATTTGATTTACCTTTAGTCAAAATCAGAAGAAATGTAGATAACAATTCTTCCAAAAAACAGCAGTCTAAATTAATGGTTTGCGCCGATATTTAGACTGCTTTACTATATGTAACTGTTATAAAGAGAAGGTTTTCTCAAACTGCCGTTTTAATTACCTGGAATTTGAATGTCAATACAATATATGTCAGTGATTATGTTGTGCGAATCACTATAACTACTATCAGCTTTATAAACGGAATACGGCTCTAAATGTGGTTAAAAATATTAATCAAAGCGCCGCCAAAAAAAGCTCCTGATTAATAGAAATCGATAAGAGCTTTTTATATAATATCGAAGGCTTCCTGTTCGAGCTTACAGTCATGCTCCAACATATAATTGACAGTGTCGGAAAACTCACTGCCGTTCAAAGCAGCGAGACGTTTTTTGTCGTTGTCCGTCAAATGCTTAGTATACGCCTTGAACTTCTGAAGCTCTGGTATTCCCATATGATACGGCATAAAATGAACACATGTTTTGGCTCTCAGATGGAGAAGGATATAGAATCCTCCTGCATCTATGTCTCCGAAATGATAATATTCAGAATCAGGATTATCTTGATAAATCTTCCTAATAAAATTTCGCCTGTGAGAATTGTGGTATCCGCCAAGATATACAGCAAAAGTATCTTTTTCATGAAAGGCATTGAATGTTGTCAGATTCTCGATTGTCATTACTCGACTGCCTGTAACGTTTATACTGCTTATCTCAGGCAGGAGTGCCGAGGAAACAGCTATATCCCCATTTAGTTCAGATAGATCCAGCCGCTGACCTTTTATAACTATGACAGCATTGCCCTTGACGTAAACATGACCTGGATTCTTGATTATATTCAGATCTTCCAGTATCGTATCTTCATCCGGGAAATCTCCATACTGAAACAGAAGACGTTTCACTTTTGACTTTATGGATTCAAAAGTCTTGGAATCTCCGAAGACCTTGATAGAATAATCTCTGATGAAAGTCTCCTCGCTGACGTCAAATACCATCGCCACTGCTTTCAGCAGTTTTTCATATTCAGTAACATCTCCGTCGAAATACTCAGCTTTTTTATTCTGTGACATCCTGATTTTCTGCGCGTCACAAAATCTCGTCAGCAATTCGTTTTTATCTGAATATGTGTCAAGAAGACTTATCAGTTGTTCATTAGTTTGTGCTTTGGGAGTTCTTGAGATATATCTGTATATATCATCAAGGATTTGCACATTGAGCGTGACGGTATCGATAATGCCATTTTTCTTCCTTTTTGAAGTGATATACTCCATGCTTTCCAGCTCAGAAACAGCATCATTGAGACTGCAAAACAAGTCATACTCAGCCTCGTCACCGTATTTTGGAAACAGCTTGACAAGTTTCACCGAGAAACTCTGTCCGATACGATTATCACCTGTAAAACTTTTGCTTCGCTCGTATTTGTCGAGCAAGTGTTCCAGTATTGCTTTCTCATATTTCATCATAGGAGAATTCCTCCGCAAAGCTGTTATGAGCGCCGTCAGTATATATCATAATTATGTTGTCCGCCTGCTCTCCGATAAGTTCAAGTCTGGAAGTAGGAGCAGCAAGTATTATCTGAAGATCCTGAGCCTTGAAGAAATTCAGCATACTTTCAATTCGCTCTTCGTCCATCTTATCAAATGCTTCATCAAGCATGATAACTCTTATGGTCTCGCCTATACTGTAAAGCTGAACAAATGATGCTGCTATTGCAACGTAGTACGGAGTTTGTGTTTCTCCTCCGCTCTTTTCACGGTATATCTTTGAAAACTTCTGTGTTTTTCCGTCTTTGGAAACGATATCTATATCATAATCAAGGTAACTGCGGTAGTCTGTGTATTCGCGGATAACATCATCACCGTGTTCGTCGGACGCAGTTAGTTTTGAAAACAGTTCGTTCATCTCATCATGATACTCTTCGTCAAACTGAGTAGAAAACAGATTGAAGCCTCCGATATTGAAATCCGACATTATCATCTCATAAAGCTTCTTTTTCTTCTTGTCAGGCTCCCAGTCAAATCTGTATGAATCATTTCCGTAGTAGATCGGCTTCAGCGTTTTGTTCAGATCCTTGAAAAGAGAAATTGCTTTCTCGATATTCTCACGTATTTTAGCAAGAAAGCTCTCTCTGAATTCGGTCTCGCAGTTCTCCCTGATAACTCTGAGTTTTTCCTCATAGCTTATAAGGTCATGTTTCGTAAGATCGTTGAATTCAGAAATATAAGCAGGCATCATTTCCAGACCTGTGCCGAGTTCACCGTTCTTATACTTTGCTTGTTGGGCGTTCAGAGTACCGAAAGCAGCTTCCTTCTGATTAACAAGAGCTACTCTTCTTGGCTGGTAGTTGCTGTATATGGTACCTGCGGACTTTGTCTTATTGTGCTCATCAAATTTTTTCATTGCCTCTGAAAGAGCCGCTTCGTTGCCTTTGCTGAGTTCACTTATTTGCTCATCAATAGCAAGATTGGCATTTTCCAATTGCTTTATATCATTTTCAAGCTGTTCTGCTTCAAATCTGCTTCGACTGATATTGCCATTTACAGAGTCTCTCTTTTTTCTCATTTCTGCGAGCTGAGTGTTGATTTCATCGGATTCCATTTGCAGTTGCAGATATGTCGGATCATTCTCTGCATCTTTTAGTTTGATATTCAGAGCAGCGATCTCAGCATTTATCATCTTCTGCTTAACAGGTGCGTCGATAACATCTTTGATTATTTCAAAATTACAATCATTTACCGCTAAGATCGTAGCTTCAAGCGAGCTTTTCTGTGAAATCAGTTCATTTTTCCTTTTTGTCTTCTCTTCACATTCAGCTTTCTTGATCTTTAACTGCTGTACAAGAGCGTACTTGCCTATATATGGCATACGGTAAACCTCAGGATTGATGTTCCTGAGTGTATTGTTCTGATACAGCATACATTCTTTTGTAATAGCTATCTTATGCTCTTTTAGCTGTGAAACAGTCTCACACATAGTCACTCTGCCAAGCAGATAGCATACATACGCACGGGCATACACGTTCTCGCTTTTAACGACACTTGCAAGGCTATGCTCATCAGGAACAGCATCAATATCGAGCTTTGCAGTATTAACGACTGCTGCCGTATGTATTCGTGATCTGTTCCTGTCATAGACTTCAGCGGCAATATCATAATACTGCGGCTCAACGATAATGTGAAACCTCTGAGTATTAAGATAGCCTTCAACAGCATTCTGCCACCTGTTGTCGGAAACTTCAAGCATATCCGCAAGTATCCTTACTTCTGAGGATATACCTCTCGCTGAGAATTCCTGTTCTATCGCTTCTTTCAGCTTTACTACATTTTTATCGTAGGTTACCTTGTTAAGTTCAAGATCTTTTATCTCTTTTTCAAGCTGTCCGATCGTTTTTAGGAGAGTATTAAGCTCAGCTTGTGTCTCTGCAAGCCGGTTCTGAATGATGTCTCTGACCTCTTTGAACACCGCTTCGATGTCCGAGATAATGACAGTTCTCTGCTGAACATCAGCTTCGTTGCTTTCCAACAAGGCAAGTTTACTGTTATCGATTTTTGAATATGCTGAAATATGTTTCAGAGCAACACGTATCCTTTTAAGCTGTTCTTTCAGCTTCCCTATATCACCTGAAAGGCGGTCACGATCCTTCTGCTTATTGCTTATCTCATTTTTTATCGAGCTGATAAGAAGAGCAGTTTCGCCCGAATTAAGTGCGGATAAGACATTGGCATATCTGTCGTTGAGGTTTTTTATGTCTTGTTCGAGCTCTTCAGCGGTTTTGGTATTCTGAACTATATTCTGCTGTGTAACGTCATGCTTGATCCTCTTCTCGGAAATGGCAGCCTTATTAGACTCAGCTTCTGCGACTTTTATCAGAATATCTATTATGAGTATCTGCTCTTCGATATGAAGGATATTCTCATAAGTTTTCTGTATCTCTTTAAGATCGTCTACCTGCTTTTTTACTTCATCTATAACAAGCTGCATTTCCTTCATGTCCCTGATAGTGCCACGGAGAGTGTCAATATCTACATTTCGCTCAGGAAGGATAAACTGCGAAACAAAGCTCTTGACGTCTTTCATAGGCTTGAAGGCAAGTGATTTTGAAAGTAGCTCAAAGAAGTTGTCCTGCAAGTGACCAAGACGTGTCTTGAATCTATCCTTAGCCAAAGAGGTTTGCTGTATAAAAGTGACCTTCTTCCCGTTGTTCCGGAACTGCTCGTCTTTAGAAGGTCTGTTATCCGTAATAAAAGAAAGCGAGTCCAGTGTACCTTCTTCGCAGAACCATTTTTTCTTAACATCGCTTTCAAGATCAAATGATTCAAATTTCGCTCCCAATACAAAATATCTCTGCTTCGTTTCTTCATACACTTCAAGAGCTATATATGAAATAACCGCACCCTTTCGGAGATACTCATTTCCTTCTTCTCCTGTCTTTCCTCTGACATAGCTTTTCAGCGAGCGTTTACTGTCAGTGTTAGCGGCAAGGTTGAATCTCCTGCTGTTAGTGGTCAGGATAAGCTGTATAGCGTCAAGTATCGTAGACTTGCCTGCACCATTCTCTCCCGAGAAAAGATTAGTGTTTTTGAGAGAGATAGTTTCATTGTTGAAATAGTGCCAGTTGATAAGCCTCAGCTTAGTCAATGTCTTCTTCGTCTGCATTGTTTTCAGCTTCACCACCATTCACATATTTATCAAGCTTGTCCTTTGTTTCCTCGTATACCTTATTGAGTTCTCCGACGTCAAAGGCAAGTATTACGGAAGGATATATCTGTAATCGTGTATCAGGATTTCCCATATCAGAGTCAAGATTTGATACGATATGGTATCTTTTCAGCAGTCCCAATGCAGAACGCATATCAGGCTTTTTCAGCCGTTCATTCTTAAGGCTGCGGTATCTTTCATAGAGTTCATCAACCTCAACTATGACCTGCTCGGACTGTGAGAGCTTTTTTCTCTCCTCGATGTATATAAGTCTGAGAAAAAGCAGGATGATACTGTCAAGCAGTCTCAGTCTAATACGGCCTGTACCATAGCTGTTATTTAGAGCAATAAGACCATATTCTTCGTTAATTATAAGCTCATAACCGAGCAGATCAAAATACGCCGAAAAGAGTTCCTTTTCTTTGAGGATGAAATAATAGCTGTTTTTCGTATCGGCACATTCTTTGAGCATGAAGCACTCGTTCAGCAATTTATTTGCGTTTTGTCTGAATTTTTCTTTTGATACTGAACCGAGTATTCTTTCAAATCTGTTATCGTAGTCCATTTATTTTGCCCTCCTTTTCAGTGTAAAATCCTTAAAGGTAAAGCCTTTTTCATGTATGATATTATCTTTGGGCATTACTATGAATTCAGACTTCCTGTCACGTCCGTATATGCTGATAAAGATCAGGCGTATCATATCACGTTTGGAATTCACTTCAATTTCCGATGCGTCTATCTCTGCACTATCTTTCAGCAATATCCGAACAAAAGCATTGATATTTTTCCTTGAAAAACGGTGCTCTGTCTTGTTTTTCAAGGCGGCACGGCGCTTCAGCATTTCTTCTTCGGGTATTATCTGAGAAGTGAATATCTCGTCAACATCGGCTATTTTCTTTGAGATCCCGATAGTTTTCAGAGATTCTCCGCTGATAAAGTTCTGCGGAAACATATTGAATATCCTGCAATAATCATCAGGAACATCATCATATATTCCCTTGTCCTCTTCCTCTTCAAAAGCGTTTGCAAGATTTCGCAGGATCGTTGAGAGTTTTCCCTCAATGTTATTGGTGTTGAGAAATGCGAGTTTTGCTCTGTTTACAGCACTTCTCAGATACTTTGAATGCTTTCGTTCTATTTCTTTTTCGATATCATCATATGAATTGAAATAACCGATAACACTTGTTATTATCTCTATGACCTTGCTGCGAGCTTCGTCCCTGTCATTTTCATTTTCGATATTCTGATATCCTGATACAGCCTTCTCCATTATAGCTTCATCGCTCAGGATATCTCTCAGGCGGCTTTCGATAGTATTGCGGAACCTCGATACGTTATCATTCGTTTTCATACGATGATAAGCCTTCGAGCCTATGTTATCATTATATGAAAAGAAATGCTCCATAAGTTCTTCGGGAGTTTGTCCGTCTGTGAGTTCATCAATATACTTGCGGATACCTGTATTCAGCTTTTTTAATTCAGTGAAAAGGGCAAGTGTTCTGTCGTAAACAGGTTTTATTACCTGTGGATACGGTCTGTCTAAAAGGTCCTCATTTGTCAGTAAGGAATAAATAGAGGAAACTTCGCTCTGATACTCCATTTCATTCTTCTTCGTTATATCAGTCAAAGCCTGCATGATAGTAATGGAGTGACTTGGCATAACTATTTTAGCTCGTCCGTTGTTGTCAAACTCATATTCTATCCAGCCATAACCCTTTAGCTTCCTGAGAAACTCACTTGCTTTTGAGCGTGAATCACGAAGCACGTCCTGATCGTCATCAAATTGTATGTCGTCAGAGCTGTTCTTTTCAAAGTAATCGCACAACTGAGCTATCAGTATATCCTTATCTATGCCATATGAAAGCTCTGTGCGATATGAGCCGTATATTATTTCAAGGCAATCGATGAATATATTCTGATATTTGCCGGTCAGAGCTTTGAAAAAATCATTGCCCAGTATACTAAATATATCCATACATTTCGCCTCTTTCCTTATTATTTATATTATTTCTTGACCCAAATGCAGTTTATCCACCTGTCATTTCTTTCAGGCCGAGCATCATCTGTCAGCCACATATCGACCATTTTCAGTAAAGGAACAGCTGTGAACAAAGTCTCTACGCTCTGTTCGGTATAATCTGTATAGTAACGTCCCTCACGTTCGCCTTCGTAATCTCCGTATTTAACAGAGAAATAGAAGTATCCGCCGGTTTTCAGTGCTTTTTCAATTTTTATGAGCACGTCTTTTATATCTCTTGAAGGCACATGGAGCAACGAAGCACACGCCCATATACCATCGAACTCAGCTTCATAATCAAGCTTATCAAAGGTCATATTTATAACAGGCTGTCCAATGTTCTTTTCTGCCTGTATACACATCTCAGCAGAACCATCCACAGCTGTCACATCGTATCCGAGTTCTTTGAAAAATAAGCTGTCACGTCCGGAGCCACAGCCCAGGTCGAGAACTTTTCCGCCTTTGGGTATATAGCTGATGAATTTCTTCTGTATTGTCATCATATCGACATTAAGTGTGCCGAGTATGAATTTATCCGCATTCTCGTTGTAGTACGCAAGTGTTTTATTCAAGATAAAAGCCCCCTGTATTAAAAGATAGCCTGCTGTACCTCTGTTGTTTCCCATGTATGGATAAGATACTCCTTAGCCTTTTTGTACATACTTTGCAGGAACAAATGACGTTCAGCTTCAGTGCGCCCTGTCTGGTTCATAAGAGTTTCACGCAGCGGATGATGACTGCTGATAAGGAAATCATTGCGCTTACTCAGCCTCTCAAGATATTTAAGAGCCGGAACCTTTGCAAATTTGCCGTCGTCACCACGGTTGCATTTTTCGCAGGAAAGAACAAGATTCCATACACCGTCCAGATTGGCGTTTGTGTACTGCTGAAGCGTATGGGGAATAAAGTGGTCAACGTCACAAGAATTAGTAGAGTCATTCGTAACATTGATATCATCAAAGCAATAGAAGCACTTACCTTTCTGATATCCATTAAGAGCGGCTCGAACAGACGTAATATTTCTGCGTCTTATCTTATTATCCTCAACAAAGAGAATGTCGCTCTTTTCATCGTACTTTATTGAAAGCGTATTTACTGATACTCCCATATTCCACGCTGTTTCAACCAAATTCCAGCGAGCTTCTGCTTCATGTGTAAGGTTCTTTTCAAATTTTATCTCACCGAGCCTGTACACGTCATCTGTCAGCACAATACCAGCAGTTCCGTTGATATTTGTTTTCTCAAAGAACTTCACAGGAAGGTCAGATCCGTTAACGTGATGAAAAGCATCAAGAACGTTATTGAAGCCTTTGGACTTGGTAACTTGTATCAGATTATCGGCTGATATAGTGCCTTCATTATATTGTCTGCAAGCATCGAGAAATGAGCTGGTACGGCTTGTAGCCTGTTTTGAGGACACAGCAATGTGCTCGCAGAGGTGCTTAGAATACGGCTTTGCAAGCTCTTCGAGAGTAATATGAGTCTTGTCCTGTTCTATCAGTTCAAGAAGAGTTTTTGCCAATGCAAACTTATACGATGCCACATTGTTGCCGAACAGGACTACTGAGCGCCAGTAATTCTCTAATGACGGATTCTCCTCCTGAAATACTGCTACACTATCCATTATATCACCCTTACAAACGAAAAATCAATACTTTTCAGGTCGTTTATTATACTTATAAGATCGGAGTTGTTACTGTTCACTTCAAGAACCATATATCTGACAACATCATCATCGAAAAGTTCAGATATATGGGACAGAAACTCATTTTTTATATCTGAATTTTGAAACCACGTATCAAAATTGCCGTGATGAGCTACATTACTTCTGCCGTTGTATGAGCCTTTGCCCCACAGATGAACACTGCCAAAATACTCACGTATCATTTTCATCCCGCGAAGGCAGTTGTACATTCTGTTCGACTGTTCGCCGCTTATTGCCTCTGCGGTGAAAAGCTGAGGGATATCAAAAGCTATTTTAAGCCTGAGATGTTCACGCTGAATCTCCTCGCAGAGCTCAAAAAAGCTGGTGTACTTTGAAAAAAGAAACGGAGAAGTCTTATATCTGGAACCACATCTGTTCTCAATGCAAATCTTAACATCGGGATATTTCTCCAGGATATTGTACTCAAACTCCTTGTATACCTCGATAAAGTTATGCGTATTTTCTGCATAATCGATAAATGGAGGATGAACCTCTATTACCTCAGGAACAGAATGGCCAGCGCATATCGCGGTGATAAACTGTGCGAACTCCTGTGCCCATTCTCTGTTTTTCCATAGCTGAGGGATACCGTAGAGGTTACTGCTTCTTATTACATCAAGTCCATTCAAACAGCGGCTGTTGAACTCCCTTGAGCCAAAGCTGTACTCTGTATGGAGCGAATATGCCTGTTTTGGATAGATGTCGCTCTTATCAAAGTGACCTGCAATCTCGGATATCCTGATAGGCACATCTGTGGGATACTCCCACCGTCCGTATTTAACCATTTCAAACTTTTTCATTACTCATCACTCATTACAAAAAGGACTTCCGGCTTGATATTTAGCGCATCAGCTATCTCGAATATGACCTCAAGAGATACAGGTGTAAGCATATTCGGAGCTTCGATGTTGCTCATATGTGTGCGGCTGATACCGATCTTCTCAGCAAGCTGTATCTGTGTAAGCCCCTTCATTTTTCTCTGAAGAGCTATATTAAGGCCTATTCTCTTGTAGCGATCAGCATATTTGTTAATTGAATCCTGGCTCATGTTAATCACCTCGTATTATAAGTATATAACATTTACAGCTTGGCATAAACAAACTGTAGCATTGCATAAAATAGATTGTTTATTATAATTATGATAACTATAGAAAGGCAAAGTATAACAGCATATGTTTTTATGCCGACTATTTTTCAACGGTTTTACACCAATTTTGTTTTTTCTTGACATTATTAAAATGATATGATAAAATATTTTTGAGCGTATGACAAGATTGTTGTGCTGTGCTTCGCAGTATCTTGATGCTATGTCAGGGCATCCACGCTTTCGGGCGTCTCTACAGTACCTATAACAATTTCTGTATTATTTATTGTTATATACCTTTTCCGCCTAATGAGTTGTCATGCGCTCATTTATTATTATGGAGATTTCTATAAAAATGCTTCGGATAAAAGAATGTGATAATGTTTATCAACTGGCTATGTGTTTAAACTTAAGCACTGCAGTTATAACCAATATTTTATATAATATCAAAACTGATAATTGCTATAAGCAATTTAAGATTCCGAAAAAGAATGGTAAAACAAGAACAATATGTGCACCAAATGCGGAATTGAAGTCTGTTCAGAAGAGGCTTGCAAATGCACTTTATTATGAGTTGAAATTGATACGTGAAGAGAACAATATTAATTCAAAAATATCACATGCATTTGAAAAGAAAAAATCAATTATATCAAACTGCGAAATACATAAGAGGAAACGTTTTATTTTGAATGTCGATCTTAAAGATTTTTTTGACCATTTTCATTATGGGCGTGTATATGGATATTTCTTGAAAAATAAGTATTTCTTGTGCACAGATGAAACCGCTAGAACTATTGCAAATATTGCTTGTTTCCAAGGTAAGCTTCCACAAGGAGCACCGACATCACCTATTATAACAAATTTGATTTTTCAAGCTGTTGACGCACGAATTCTACAGCTTACAAAAAAGCACCATCTTGATTATACTAGATATGCAGACGATTTGACTTTTTCTACAAATGAACAAGATTTCATTGAAACATATAAAGATTTCTTAAATAAGCTGACTAAGCTTATAGAAAAATCGGGTTTTAAAATCAATCAAAACAAAATAAGAATATCATGTCATGATTCTAGACAGACAGTCACTGGATTAATTGTGAATGATAAGATAAATGTTTGTAATGATTATTATAAGCTTGTCCGCACTTATGCAAATTCATATTATAAAACTGATAGTTTTGATTTTAAAGATAACAACGGGAATGTTATTAAGTCAGGCAATGCAAATCAATTAGAAGGTATGCTTTCGTTTATTCATATGATTGATAAGCATAATAAGGATATAAAAAAGGACCCAGTAGAACTACAACGCTCCTTGAATAAAAGAGATAGAGAATATCAACGTTTCCTTTTCTATAAATATTTCTATCATAATGAACGACCTCTTATTATTACAGAGGGGAAAACAGATCCAATATACCTTTGCTGTGCGATGAAAAAGTATTATCGAGAATTTCCAGAGTTAATAGAAAAAAAGAAATCCAGATTTCACTTCAAGGTCCAATTTATGAAAAAAAGCAAAAGAATGCTGGAGATGTTTTCTTTTGTTAAAGATGGAGCTAGTGCAATGACGACATTGTACTTGAATTATTATAAGAAGAATTCAAAATTTCCGGATTATTATCAGTATTTTTCTCAGATTACTTGTAAGTCAGCGTCAAATCCGGTACTCTTCATATATGATAATGAACTAATCAGCAAAGACAACCCCCTTCATGATTTCGTGAATAGAATAAAAGATGAAAAATCAGTTATAATAAAGAAAATTACCGAAGATGGATGGGCACACATAATTTCAAAAAAGAACCTATATATTGTCACTAATCCATTAGTTGATTCAAAAACAGAATGCGAGATTGAGGAATTGTTTACAACAGAAACTCTTCAAAAAGAAATCAATGGAAAGACTTTCTCTTTGGAAAAAAATTATGATACAAATGAACATTTTGGAAAGGATATTTTTTCAAAAATAATAGCAAAGGAATATGAGCAAATAGACTTTAGCCGCTTTATTCCATTCCTTGAAAGAATTCGCGATGCTATAGTGGATTACAACAATACAGAAGCATGACACATTAATCGCAACGTTCATAAAAACTACCCCAACCATTAAGAAAATACGACTTAATGATTGGGGCTTTTTAAAAATAATCATATTTCGAATAGAAGTCTATTGCTAAACGTTATGATTTTATGTGGCTAATCATTGCTTTCTCGCAAATAAAATGTTACAATATAATTATTGAATGGATGCCACGGAATACATCAATGTATCTAATGGATATGACAGCGAGGTGCTCACGTCTATGCAGCTTGATTCGGCGAAGTGCAACTGTTAGGACGCCTGTCCTCTTGACGTCGAAAAATGGTGTTCGGCAGCACTTTGAACGGCGTATACGATCTGTACAATTATGACGGCTCGCGCGTGCCTCAGCTGACGGAGCTTAATACTGACAAGAACGAGCTCGGTGCTGACTTCTTTGATTTTGATTCTGCCATTGGTGATGTCAATGCAGACGGCGAATTCAATATCGCAGACCTTGTTCTGTTTCAGAAATGGCTGCTCGCTTCACCCGACGCAAAGCTCAAAAACTGCCAGAATGTCGACCTCTGCAATGACGGCAGGCTCGATGTATTTGACCTGTGCCTGATGAGGAGAGAACTGGTCGAGAGACGATATAATACAGAAAAAGAACTGTCAATCACAATATTTTTGGCTGGAAAGGACTGGAGCACGACACAGTCAGCTCTGAGTAAAGAAACGCCCTGCAGGCTTATACCTTGCAGGGCGTTGTTGTTTTATTCTTGCCAAATCTGCTGAACATGGCAAATCCAACGGAAGAGGTTATTATCTCGGTTATGGGGTATGTCAGCCAGAAGTAGTACAGCCCGAATCGGGCGAACAGCCAGCCCAGCGGAACAAACAGGAACACGGTACGTATTACGGTGAGAGCAGAGCTTTTGAAGGGGCTTCCCACTGCCTGAAAGAACACGGGAAACAGCAGGGATACTGCCATTGGCACAAAGCTGAGTCCGATTATGTGGAAGCCGTGAACACCTATTCTCAGGACTTCGCTGTCGTGGGAGAAAAAGCGTATCATCTGGGACGGAATGAACAGGAAGCACAGCGTTCCCATTCCCATCAAAACAGCTCCTGCGATGAAGGAGTCCCACAGGATACTGCGGCAGCGTTTTGTGTTCTGTTGAGCGTAATTGAAGCTTATCATGGGGACTATGCAGGTCTGCAACGCGCCGAGAGGTATGAAGAAGAAGGTCTGCCACTTATAGTAAAGACCGAGGACAGTGACTGCCTGGTCTGAGAATGTGGCAAGTATCATATTCAGTCCGAAGATATAGAAGGTGTAGGCTGACTGCATAAGGATATTCGGCGTGCCCAGCCGGTAAATGTTCCTGATGTTCACCCAATATTTTTTCAGCGCAGGGGGCTTGTAGAAGCCATGCTTCATTACGATGAGCGCGGCGGCTGTCTGACCGATAACGGTGGATATTGCCGCACCTGTTATCCCAAGCTTTGGCAGTCCGAGCCAGCCGAATATCAGCAGCGGATCAAGTGCGATATTTACTGCCGCACCAATTATCTGAGCTGTCATGGGCAGCTTCATATTGCCCTTGGATTGCAGTATTTTCGTCCATATGCTCTCGAAGAAAAGTCCGAAGCTGAATACGCAGACTATTCTTCCGTACCGCACCACATCGGCGCGTATCATTTCCGAATCCGTGGAGATCCTCGCATAAAACGGCATTATCAGATAGCATATCAGGGCGAACAGCAGCCAGAGCACAAATGCAAGCGGAGTTCCCACGCCTGCGGTCTCGGCGGCACGTTTCTCCTTTTTTATTCCGAAGAAGAATGCCATCGCGGTATTAATGCCGACTCCCGAACCAACAGCGAGAGCTATCATCAGAAGCTGTAAGGGATAAACTATGGACAGTGCAGTGAGTCCTTCCTCCGAGCACCTGCCGATGAAAAAGCTGTCAACGATGTTGTACAGCGCCTGTATGAGCTGTGCAGCCATGACAGGCGGCGCAAGCCTGAATATCATCTTCCATACGCTGTCGTTTGCAAAATCTATCTGTCCTTTTTCCATATAAGCACTTCCTTAGTCTATACATTATAACACAGATATATACGGTTTTCAATACGGCAGTGTGAATAATAACCGCTCGACTTTTATACTATTCTCTTTTGCGTAGGAAGCTCCGTAACAATCGGTGTGTGTTCCGACTACAAGCAGCAGATTAGAATCATCTATCATATACTCCTCTGAAAGCTCATAGCAGCCATCGGTGTAATGATATGAAATAATTTCAACATTATCCGATTCAGCATGAAGTTTGAAAAAGCGGTCACGGTGCTCCTCTACCCAGTTTGTGGACTGCTCCTCATAGGGCATGGCGATGTTCAGCTCAATATCGTTGTACATAGCCAATGCCGTTATTATTTCTCCGCACCACAGCGGCACTCCATACTCGCAGTTTACCCAGAACCTGTCATATCCCTTGCAGTAAAGCTCCCATATTTTCTCGCGGAGCTTTGCTTTTATCTCGGGATATGGAGGTTCATTTTCATTTTTACAGACGAGCTTCAGTTCCTCGCCTGTTGATATGATCGTACAAGTCAATTTATTCACCTTCCAATTCTATTTTTCTTATTATACCATTATCTTATTATATACGCAAGTGCGTACACGCGGAAGCGTATTAATTTGTATAATAAAAGAAATAATAGATGGTGGTGAGGAATATGTCAGTTGTAAAGGAAGCTGTGGTGCAGAGACTAAAAAGCATATGTAAAGACAGAGGGATAGCTGCAAATGAACTGGCAAATCTCTCAGGCGTGACACCGTCAACGGTTTACAGTCTCCTTAATCCTGAACGTAAAAATGCTTCTATAACTACGATAAAAATTCTATGTGACGGATTAGATATGACTTTAGGCGAGTTTTTCAGTTCGCCCGAGTTTGATGACCTTGAACAGGAAATAAAATAACAATATCCCTGTGACCAGAGCAAATTTGTGCCTGATTACAGGGATTCTTCATTTATAACAACGGATCAGCAATTATTTCTGCACTTACCATTGCTTTATTGCAGATAAAATGATAGAATGTAATTATCAAGGATTATCCGGAACAGAAAGAGGGCAATCATATGAAATACTCCGAAGTGCAGAAAATAGCGAAAAACACGATAGAATACATAAAAAATGAGATCCATGCAGGTATGAAGCTGACCGAGGTGCGACGCCTCTGCGAGGATAAAATGCTTGCCTTAGGAGCAGATTCGTTCTGGTACTGGGACATTGGTGCATTTGTATTCTCAGGTGACGAGACCACAGTATCAGTCTCGGGCAGGGAGTATGTGACCTCCGACAGACCTATCGCTGCTGACGACATCATAACTATCGACCTCAGTCCGCAGAACGACAATATATGGGGCGACTACGCAAGAACGATAATTCTCGAGGGCGGCAAAGTAGTTGACGATATAAGCAGTATCCGCAGCGATGAGTGGCGGAACGGTCTGCTTATGGAGGAGGAACTTCACGCTGAAATGCTCAGCTTTGCGACTCCGCAGACCACATTTGAGGAACTGTATTTCCATATCAATCAGCTAATAACTAATTGCGGATTTATCAACCTTGACTTTCTCGGCAATCTCGGTCACTCGATCGTAAAGGACAAAAACGACCGTATTTACATCGAAAATGGCAACACTGTACTGCTTTCGTCAGTGGATTATTTCACTTTTGAGCCGCATATCAGCGTCAAGGGCTCAAAATATGGGTATAAGAAAGAGAATATTTATTACTTTGTGGACGGGAAGCTTAAAGAACTATAAGAAAGAAGGCACCTGTTATGGGAAACTCAAAATCACGGGGAGCAGTTCTTGCTGTTTTTGTCGTATTATGTATGCTGCTGACAGCCTGCGGCAATGGGGCAAGTTCGGCGGAAGGTGCTCAGTCGAAAGTCCAGACAACAACGGCTTCTGCAGCGGCGGCCTATCAGCAGATAACACAGGAAAAGGCTAAGGAAATGATGCAGGCTGACGACGGACACATTATCGTCGATGTGCGGCGTCAGGACGAATACGATAGCGGTCATATCCCCGGTGCGATTCTTATTCCCAACGAGTCTATCGGTACGGAGCAGCCAAAGGAATTGCCCGACCTCGACCAGGTAATTCTCATATACTGCCGAAGCGGTCGGCGCAGCAAGGAAGCTTCGCAGAAGCTGGCTGATATGGGATATACACATATTTACGAGTTCGGAGGAATTATCGACTGGACCGGAGAGGTAGTCACAAGCGAATGACGTTAACAGGAATATGATAAAATGAAAGAATAGCTTATCTCTCATGTGAAGAATGCGAAAAGGCTATCGATGAAGTGTTGGAAAATTTTGAAACTAACTGATTTTTATGTATGTAAATCTATAGCAGACTAATTCTATGTAATACCTATACGGAAACAGTTTTTGCAACATAAAAAGCAAGCCGCAGGGTTATCCCTGCGGCTTATGTTTTACCAATCGTCTTCGTCATCATTCCAGCGGCGGCGTTCTTCTTCCTCTTCTTCACGGCGGTATTCGCTGTCGTCCCAGTTGTAGACATATTCGCCCCTGTCCCAGCTGTAACCATCTTTGTCTATGTATTCGTAATCGCCTGAATCATAATTAAAGCAGTACTTCGGCATACTTTTCACCTCCCAGTGAAATGATCTTGTTATACCATTCATTGAGTTCATCTATAAGCTGTTGTATATCAGGATTGCGTCCTTTGCGTGTCACTTTAATTATGTTTGTTGCAATTCCATCTTTCCTTTGACAGACAAAAAAAGTAACAACGCTGTTGCTTCCATCATAATTAAAACAGCGAGCAATGCTTTTCCTTACATCTTCTTCAGTTTTAAACTCAATTCTCAAATCAGCAAGGCTTACACCATTCTGATAAGCTTCTTTCATAATAGATTCTTTATTTGCTTGGATCGTATCATATTCTTCTTTGCATTCTGAATCAATGAGTGAGTTCGTTATTTCGTATGTGCTTTTATTATGCGCGATTGCTTTTCTAAGGAGCAACTTGGCGTTTTCATATTTACCATTATCAAGCATAATTTCAATAACCCTCTCCAAGAAAGGATAGATAAACGTATTAGTATTTTTCCATCTGTCTTGTATAGTAAATTCATCTGAGAAATATTCAATCACATTTTGGTCTTCTGAGCAAGCGATAGCATCAATTAAGTTGTCATTCCGATTTTTATTAAAATCGATATTATTAGAGCCAAATGCATCTACCAATTGCAATTCCGGTATCTCTCTTGCACGCATCGATTCTAAGATACCACAATCGCCGCATTCCAATCCAAGTGCTATCGTTTGTGTTCTTAAACGGTCCTGATACCGGATCTCGTAAGTAAGATAGTTCTCAGGATATTTGTCGGAATGTTCTTTGGGAGGAATTCTTGTTCCTGCACCATAATAAGGTCCATATCCTTCTTTTGAATTGTCAACAAACCAAATATATTCTTCATCAAGGAGATACTTGATGAACTTATAATTATTGAATTCGAGAGCGTAATCTATTACTGTTTTACGGTATTCGTCGCAGTTTAAGAACAACTTGTCCTCACGTTTCATGTATTCGTTCCATACTTCTCTGTCGTGAGACTGAGCAATATCGTAATTTGTGACGTGATTTCTTGTGGGAGCATAATGCTTCCCAGCCGAAAGAATCTCCTCACAGGAAACGCAGAGAAGCTTTGATAGTATTGGCAGTTGTTCAAGTGTAATGCGTTGTTTTCCATTGAGAATTTTTGAAAAAGTGTTTTTTGCAGTTTTTAAATCTTCATTCAGTTTATCTTCTGTATAGTTTACTGTGTTATATTTTTCTATAAGATATCTTCTGCAAAAATCGGCGGTTGTTTTATAGCCCCTTTCATCTATCAGTTCTTTAAGATGTGCGCCGATTTTCTTATCGTTCAGCTCATACATAGCTGTAACCTCCTTTTGAATTTCTACCATCATTATACAACGCTGACTTGGAAATTGCAATCACAAAAATGTGTACACTAAAAATGTACAATAACAAACTTGTACACTTTCAGTGTACAAGGTATGATAATTCTTGAATATTAGATAATAAGCAAGCCGCAAGGTAATACCTGCGACTTTTTTGCATATTGCGTAATTTGAACAGCTTGTTTATTTCAGCAATTCCTGTGCTCGTTTGTGTATCTGCTCCTCGATGAGCTTCAGCCGCTTACTATCGAGATTATACCTTGAATGGCGCTTGAAGCGGAAGTCGAGCAGCCTGCGAAGTCCGTCTCTGTGCCTGTTGGTAAGCACCTGTTTCGCAGTGCCGATGAAGTCGTCGTAAACGCACGGTACAAGCGTATCTGCGTAATCGCTTAGTGCTGTACCTGAGGCAAGGTCATCTCTGCCTGCAAGATTGAAAAGCGAATTGCCGTGGTCGAACAGAGGTGCAGGAGCGGCTATCTTGTTAGTGCGGTTATCCACCAAGAAGCCAAAGTTTCCGAAATGTCTGTCTACGTTGCATATTATCGCATCAAGTACCAGCATATCGTCAAGGGCGGCAATAAATTCATCGCCCAGTGACTTGTAATAATCACGGACAGCTTTCATTCCACCCTTGCTGACAAGTCTGCCTATCGGCATAAAGGAGTAGTCCTGACTTGTGAAGAGTTCGCAGGTGGAGCACAGCTCTCCCTGCCATTTTGACAGTCCATAGGAGATAGCATTGATACCCAGAGCATCTGCTATCTGAGCGGCGTAAAATTCCGAATATGGCTCATTGCCTGTATTTGAAGCTCCGCTTGTTCCGCCTTTGTAAAGTCTGATAACTCCGTTCTCTCTGCGCCAGCACTTAGGCAGCATACCGTTAGTTGTGAACTCAGGACAGGACGCCAGAGAAGTTCTCACAGAGCTGCCATAGCCTGTGAAGGCTATAAGTCCCAGCACTCTGCTGAACCTGTTTTCGTACAGATTGTACTGCGAGAAGTCGCCATCAAAGCCTTCCTCGACCACCCAGTAGCAGTCGTTCAGCGACAGTCCCTTTGATACGATTAGTATACTCATAGGACGGTTGAGATTGAGTCCGCACTTGCTTAGAAAGCTGTGAACGTATGCACGATTCTTCGGAATAGTCCTGTGCCTCAGCCAACGCGAAACGCTGTCGCCGTCAATAGTCATATCAAGAGGCAGCAATGCCTTTTTTTCTTCATTTACCCAGAGAATGTCTATCTCGGGTGAGCTTGTATCTTCTGTTGCTGTGAAACGCATCAGCGGAGTATCAAAGTGTCTCAGTTCGTAAGTCATGGCTCTGCCTCCTTTCTTTTAGTGTAGTTATTATACCACAACAGAGCGATTTAATCAAGAGGTTTGTTAAAACAATATGCGTACTAAATCCGTATCAGTTTCTGATACTCCTCAATCTCCAGCTCGCCGTCCGAAGCTTTTGTACGAAGCTCAATAGCGTACTCACCCCACTCAGCAAACTCGGACTTGCTCATCTTCTTTTTCATAAAACGAGCGTAGTGCTGCTTGTAGGCACGGTTGTATATCTCCCACACAGGATCATTCTTGAGTTTGTCCTTGAAGGTGTGTCGCATTGAAATGTCACGGCAGGACTTGGGTGGATCACTGCTTATAAGTCGCTTGCAGTAGTGGGAGAAGGTGGTATGCTTCATGATGAACCACCGACCGCAGTTGCGGCACTTGACAGGCATGAACTTCTCCTCGATGCACTTGAACAATTCAAAATACAGAAAGGCTCCCAGCGATGTGAAACGATAAGTCTCACAGAGTATGGGACCTTTTTTCGTTTCAATTATTGTATGTCCCATGCACATACTGCCGCTGGACTCCAAATTTAGATATGAGTTGCTGAGATTATGTGTTGCGGTAAACTTCTGAAATACTTCGATGACTTTTTCGCTTGCAGGATAGTTATTGTGGTCGCAGAGTTCGTCTACGAATGGCATAAAAACATTTTTTACTCTCAGCAGGTCTGCAACAAATGTTTCGAACTCATCAGCTATCCTTCTGATATGTGCAATGAATTCTATCGCATACTGTTTTTTCTCAGAATCATTCAACGCTTTCTCATCATCAAGATGATAGTCAGGAAGTCGTTTGAGCTCGTTGAGATTTTCACTAATATATCCGTCGTCTATTCCTTCCAATCTGTCTACGAAATAATAATCGTCATCCTCTTCATTGTTTTTCTGTCCTCTATAATAATTCACAAACAAGTCATCATAATAAGCAAACAAGTTTTGCAGAACACCTCTGCGGAAGTGTTGCTTATCATACGGCGGAAGCTTCTTTGCAATATCAAAGATACGTTCATAAACGTCTTCGATCTTTTGTGCTCGCTCACCGATCGCATACGGTTGATACTCAGAACTGATGTTCAGTTGTGATTTTGTACGTTTGCAAACATCATAAATATCTTCCAGATCCTTTATATTCGCTGAAAAATAGCGCAGAAGTATTTCTCCGAGTGGGTATTCTCTCCCGTCTGACAAATAGATCTTGCGGTCGTGGTAATGCGCTTCTATCTCAAACATAGCTTCTCCTTTCAGAATTTGTGTTCGTAATAGTTGATATAGCTTTCAGAACACTTGCAATCAATAATCATCTGCACAACGCTTTTAAATTTGATTGTTCACAAAAAGTTTACAATTAATAGATAATAAATCGAAACTGATAGAGTTATTATACAACATCTATTGACTTCTGTCAAGGTCTGGTGTATACTGAATGCAGTTAAGACGTACGGACAACTCTTGACATCATTCGTTCAAAAGCTATTGTCAATTTGAAAGGAAGATGTAAATGAAAAACAATATCAACTGCACAGCGTACTCAAATAGCGTAAACTCTCCGCTTGAGTATCTCAACATCACTACGCCTGCCGAGTTCAAGGTGGTGATGGATCTACTCTGCTACTACGACAGCGAAAAGAAAACCTCGACCATAAGCCGCACAGGTATTGCAAGAGACACTGCAATGTCGGTGAGCAATGTTGAGCGTGCACTGAAAACTCTTGCGCAGAAGGACATCATTCGCATACATAACAACTATGCTGACAATGGACGTCAGGTCATGAACTCTTATGAGGTAGCATTCCTGAACTATGACATTGACGAGGACAAGCTCCGCGACGCAGAGTTTGTACTTCAGTTCAAAAGTTGAATTGTCATAGGGGCTGTGTCATGATGTCATAGGCTTATATATTAAGTATACAAGATAATATATTATTATAGCCAAGAAGGAAGATATATATTACATGATAATTATAAAACAAGTAAGCGTCTTTTTCTTCAGCTATAATATCTGTGATAACAATGTTCGGTTGATAAAAAACAGAAACACGCGCAGAAAGTCCCGAAAAAGCCGTCCTCAGAAAGGAAATAGTATAGTTACCCCACCGCTCGCGTTGAACGCGATTGTCGCGCAACGTGGAGCGAGTGTGGGGATTATACAGGTATCGAAAAAGCGAAAGAGTTGGGGTATGGAAGTCGGTCCGCAAGACCGGCAAGCATAGCAAACGGCGTTCCGTTTGCCGCTGAAAACGGGAGAACCCGTGCCCCTTTCGATTCGCAGGTTAAAATTCGGTCGCATGAGCGCCCGAATATTCACATCGGACGGGCAGTGCCCGCCGAGAATTCGGGAAACCAAAGCAATGACAGAAAGTCGCATAAAAGCAGGAACACAGAAAAACAGGTCTCATATCTTCATAGTGAAAGCCGTAAAATGGCTGTTTTATGGTAAAAAATGCAGTCTCCTGAGTGACTGCAACAGATGTCAATACTGCACACAGACGTGAGAAATAATCTGGTGGTATTGGTGATTACATTTTGAATTGAATAGTGGTACAATGTTGCGTACGGAGGGCAGAGTATGACAAAAATCGATACGGACTTTGCAGTAAAATGTCTCATCGAAGCGCTGTTCGAGAAAGGAGTTATTAACAGCGCCACATACTTCAACATCATCAAAAACGAATTCAAGAACAAGGCTGAAAATGATACGAAAGGAATGGTGGCTTGATGTACAATAACATAATGCTCGATAGAAATCGTCCGAGAAAGGTGGTTTTCTATGGAAGAGTATCAACAGATCACGAGGCGCAGTTGTCTGCACTCGAAAATCAGATCCAGTGGTACGCGAAGTCCACAAAGCGTAGGATACTAAGCTGGCGTGATATTCACGTTAATGTGTTTATCTGATTAAAAACAATGAGTCCTCACAGTTTTGGCTGTGAGGACTTTTTTGTCTGAAGTTAAATATCAAAAATAAAGCAAGGGTACTTGACAAACGGGTTTATATTTGATACAATATAATTGCAAACAACATAAATTGAGGAGGCAAAACAATGGAATACAACTACAAGGAAGCTATGAAGATTGAAAATCAGCTCTGTTTTCCACTGTATGCGGCAGCAAGAGCTGTAACGAGCTTATATACGCCGTATCTGAAGGAGATGAATCTGACCTAC
>Ga0310691_10001469_pt1 | contig 35835 bp, 37 predicted proteins | sample 176DNAGHGlowgp2_FD_203887 | JGI IMG/M metagenome (GOLD analysis project Ga0310691, IMG submission 203887) | Sheep rumen microbial communities from Palmerston North, Manawatu-Wanganui, New Zealand - 1766 DNA GHGlow gp2 (v2) (version 2) | ecosystem: Host-associated > Mammals > Digestive system >... | reverse complement strand
TCGTCATCCATTGCTCCTTGAGCAGCTTTGATATCTTTATATTTCCTATAATCGAGATCATTAGATTTAGTTATAGCAGAATTTATTTCTTTAATTGCAGCTATCTTACTAGATAATAGTGATCCAAGATTATCTGAAATGTTGGTAAGAGCCATATATTTATTTTTCATTGTTCTAGATGCTCTTATATTATTAAACTCTTGCACTAATTCTCCACTTAAAGCATCTATTTGCCCAAGAGTCTCTCTAAGCATTCCAGTTGTTTCTGCATATGTATAAGCAGTTGGAATATCTTCTACTGTACCTGATATGGCGGAATTAGCTGGGGACGCATCATTTGATCTTATTATCTCTCCAGATGCACCTGTTTCCTTCTTTCTATGAACTGGTTTTCTTTTTGGTTCATCAATAACGGGATTTTCTACAGTTACAGAACCGATATTTCTAAAACTTGGTACATAAGCCGAGCTGTCATTTTTATTAGTTGTTACTATTTCAGGAATATCATAATTTACTGGTCTCTGTGGTACCATTGGTACTTGTTGATTAAATACCATTTGTTGCTGATTGGATGCAAATTGAGGATTAGGTATCATCGGATTCTGATATATCTGATTTGGCGCTATATTGGGCATAGGTGTAGCTGTGCCCAAGAATTCAATAGACATATAAATTACCTCCTTATTTATTATAATTATATTTGTGTATATAATGTCATTTTCTAAGATAAAAATGCTAGGATATATTTATATCCTAGCATTGTAATTTTATTTTTTTTCGATTAGATATTATAAATATAATAAGTACAAATGAAATATAATTAATCTGGTACTTTACTTATTAATTTAAGTAAAGGAGGTATCATTCTATGATTAAGGTGTGTTTCGTAAACAATAGAAAAGGCTTCGTTTGGCTGACAACTGAACAAGCCTACTGTGTTGAAGAAAGACTTTATAAGGAATCAGGATTAGATTTAGACACATACCTAAGTTTAATCGATCCTGATTATATAGTCTGATATTAATTTTTATAATCAGAATGACACCTCTATTACTTTTACTATAATGTGATAGGGGTGTTTAAAAATTAAAATCTAATAAATAAGAGAGGAGAATAGTATGGGAAATTTATTAGTAATTGTAAACAAAGGGTTTAATTCAATAGCTATCAATATTGATAACATTAGTCATATTGAGGAGACCGAAAATGGTTGTATCGTGTACCTCAATAATGGAAATAGTATTAATATTGAAGGTCACAGTTTCAATGAAGTGGTTGGAATATTTCATTCACCTTATCCATATGATTCTGATAAAGGTGTATATATTCAGAAGAATATGGTTAATTAAAAAATAAAGGGACTAGGATTTCTCCTAGTCCCTTATTTAAACAACTTAAAATTATTTTATTTTTTATATTATGCCTGAGCAATACCAGATGGATTAAGAATACTGATACGTCCCTGAACTGGCTGATAACCAATAATCTTCCATCTCTCAAATGCATGAATAGCGGGAAGAGCAGGATTAGCAATATTTCTAATCTCATTGCTGATATAAAGCTGATAATCATAAATTCTGTAGCAGATTCTTTCACTGTTACGAGGATTAAGGATAATCATAAGCTCATTTGTGTTACGAAGTTTGTCAGAGCCAACGAAGTTGTAAACTCTCTGATCCTTTGTATCAACAACTGTCTGAGTATAATCAAGAACAACTGGTCCGATTGACTGAGGTGTCTGATATGTATACTCTGTAGGAGTAACCTTACGAACAATTCTAGGATCTCCATAGATTGTAACTGTCATGTTAGGATCATTAAGAACCTGAAGCATCTTTGTTACATAATCATCAAGGTAATCCATGAATGTAGCCTGACGGAATGTTACCCAATCAAGAGCATATCCTTCCGGAGGAGCAAAGTCAAATGATCCAGAGAAACTTGTTCTCTCATCCATTCTCATATAATCCTCATCAAGGAATCTCTTAATCTTCATATCCTTATACTCGCTAAGAGCTGTCTTTGTCATAGACATGATCTTTGTAACCTGGTTAGCATCATACATAGCTGCAATATCCTTAACTTCTTCAGGAGATACAGTTGTATTAATCGGCTTAGCTTCAGGGATCTCGATATAAACTGTGTCAACCTTCCACTTAACTGATGGCTCTACATGCATAGCATTTGAAGCATTAAGTCTAGCAGCAAGCTTAACCTGATGGATATTACCCTTAACAGTTGTAAGAACAAGCTTGTTGTTGTCAAGTGATCCAAACAGAGTATCTGTAAGAGTTTCGATGTTTCCATCTGCATCCTTCTTATACTTAATTGTAATAGGCTTTGTAACTACACGATCAAGTGATCCAGGTCCACCATAGTTAGGTGTGAATGGAATATTAACTCTAAACCAAACGTTCTTAGCTCCAGCTGTCTCTTCTGTAGCAACTTCACCCTTTGTTGAATACCATCCATCAGCATCAGGAAGAACATCGCCTGCTGCGAAGTAAACGTTCTCTACATAGATACCAGAGATGTGTGTCTCAACTGAAAGTTCATCCATTGATGTACCACCAAGTTCAGCGATAAGATCAGTTGTATCTTCAAGCTGTGGAAGACTAAGATCGAACTCCTTAAGCGGAACTGATGAATCAATAGCATCAGCGATCTCGTTCTGCTGAAGGAACATATCGATTTCTGTTCCATCTGGAGCAACAAGAATTCTTCTCTCAAGAGAGATTGTGAATGATGGCTGTACAGCTGTAACCTTCTGGATACCGCCACCCTGCGAGAATACGTTATTCATAAGAATAAGCTTGTGAATTGGTAACGCCATACCAACCATAGGTGAATAATCAGCCTGATAAGTATTCTCCATAATTGCATTTATATCATTTTCATACTGAGCATCCCAGCTTTCCTGAAGATCTTCAATATCATCTACACTCATCTGTGAATCATCAAAAGCATTCTCACAGAAGAAAGACTTCATTGATTCAGCAACTGAAGCATTGCGGAGTGCTCTCTGTGGCTCAGCAAAGATATCAAAAGTTGATTCTGTAAGAATATTCTGAGCAGCTTCTGTAAAAGCTTTAGCAAATGGGTACAGAGCATCTTTTCTATAGCTTGTACCACCGACAGTTTTCTGTCTAGTTCCTGCTATCATTATAATGTCCTCCTTTTAATATTAATTGGATTTTTAAAATTTTTATTTTACACAATCATTAAAATAGCAATATTAGATCCGGATTAGTCTTAATATTACTAATTTACTAGAATGTTATTTATTTTTTGTCTTCTTTTTGCACTTTTTCTTCCATTTCTGATGCTACCATATTCATTATATTAGTAATTGAACGAACAATTATAAGATATCTATTATAAGCAACATCATTTTCTATATAAGACTTTAATGGAAAGATATTTTTGATATAATCTGCAATATTAGTTTTCAATGAATATAAACCAGAAGTTACTCTATATATAGCCTCAATATTATCTTCATTTGGATTTATATCATTTATCTTTCCAAGCATATCTGATATATAAATATAAAGATCATTATATATTTTCTTTAGTTCTGCTATTTTTATAGCTTGCTCTTCGGCTGATAATGTAGAGAATATATTGGTATTTTTTGGATTTACTTCTTCTTCGCTTTCGCCACCAAAATCTCCACCACCACTGTCGCTGCCCAAATCAGAATCGGTATCTGAATCAGTATCATCGCCAGAATCGTCGTCACCAATATTAGTATCGACATCAAAATCTTCATCGTTACCCATATCTTCATCATTATCAGTATCATTATTGTCTGTATTATCACCAGTATCAGCATTATCATCTCCTGTATCGTTGGATGTATCTTCAGCAGGAGCATCATCATTATTATTTCCTGCATTTGTACCACCCTCCTCATCTTCTGGTGCTTCTTTGATTATATCCAGATTATCAGATTCATCTAATATATCAAAAATAGTTTTTCTTTTATTAAAAAATAATCCACTCATTGAAATACCTCCTTATTTAATTTCTTTCTTTAAATCCGACAGCAGATCCAGGAAGTATATCTTTTCCTACCCTGACATTATATTTTATCCTCTGATATTGTCTTTGTAAATCTTTTTTATACTGTAATAATGCTCTATATTTCTTGATCTGATTTTTAGCATCTGCATTAGCAATTTCCTTATCCACAACTTCTAGTTCTGTTTCAATTTCGTCAAGAAGAAGTATTCTTTCGCGTTTAGTTAGTTTCTTGGAAACAGCTAATCCACCAAGAGCAGCAACAATTGGCACTATTGGATTTCCAGAAACAATACCGAGCCCTGCTAAACCAATAGCAATCTTTATAGATTTAGAAAATGATGGTATTACCGAACCTTTAATAATAGATTCTCTTCTATCAGATATAAACGCATTTTTTATAGATTTTGCAAAATTATTATAATTAGCGTCTAATTGTCTAGATAATTGTTTTTCTTTTTGGCTTAAATCTTTAGCTTTAGATTTTAATCCTTGAAGATATATTTTTATATTATTTAATTTATTAGATATATTTTGTGAAGGTTGATAATCGTCCTCTTTTTCATTATTTTTAGGCTTATTATCTTTAAATTTATCAGTTGTAGGTTTCTTTACAGCTGCACTTCCAACCTTAGGTTTATTAATTTTAGGAACAGCCTCGTTAATAATATCATTAAATAGTTTATATGCTTCTATTTGAATATCAAATGGAACATTTTCTACAGGTTCCCAATTATTATAAATAGATTTAATTATTCTATTTTCTGATACTATATCATAAGTTTCTGTTAGCATAGAATTCCTATAATCGCTAAATATTTCTGTAAAGCTATCAACTTGGTTTTTATTTGCTCCAATTAATGATAATATATCCATTATAACATCATAAGCTTCTACGGTTAATCCAATATTTTCTACAGCTATAGAGGCAATTTTTTCATCAAGTGTTCTATCTTCAAAATCTTCAGCCATTGTACTGCAAGCTTCAAATAAAGCAAGTTGTTCAATATAAATATCAAGTTCTGGTTTATATGAAGTTTCTGCTAGTTTCTTTTCTTCTTCTGTAAGAGCGATCTTACATGAATCTTTTATATGAAGTTCAGCAATACAACCATTAATAATATAATAAGATCTAACAGTATCTATATTATTAACATTAAGCTCATTATTAAATTCTTTACATATAACAGATAACTCTTCTAAAGCTTCAGTGATATCTTCTTCACAATCTAATTCAATTTGACAAAGACATATATCAACTTTATTATCATCGCCAATAAAATTAAATATAGAATCTGGAATAACTCTTCCGGATTCATCAAATAATATATTTTTAATTTTATTAGCTTTTAGTTTAGATTTAATTTTAGATTTGTTAATAAAGTTTCTAATTTTAGTTTTTAGATACTTATCCATATTAACAACAGCTTTAACAACGTTATTAAAATTAAATATTCTAAATTCTCTTAAAGCGATCTCTTCTACTTCATCAGAATTTAAATCATTTAAAACATCAATATTATCTTTAGAATATAAAGTATTTACCAGATCATTTAATCTATTGGTTATAATATATCCAATAGTATTTTTATAATCTAATTTAGATACACATTTAGGATCATATATATCAAAAGATGTAATAGATGATTTAAATCTTTCAAATTTAGCGATCAATTCAATAACATCATCTCTAGTTATTGCATCATTGTGCATTGCATCATTCTCGTATCTATCTACAATAGTATTTAATATATTAGAAATAGCATCAAGCATAACATTCTGACCAAGATCTTCACAAACTTGAGAATTATATATATTATATAATACATTCAATAGTGTATCGATATTATTCTTCAAATCACCAATTGAAGTATTAATAATAATATCTTTAAACATACTTTCTGTTATTTCTGGAGTTTTATTCTGTGTCTTAAGGTAATTATTTATAGCAGATTTAATATTAATTACATCAAATTCCTCAAATAAAAATCTAGATACACTAGTATCATCAATACATTGATTATGCTCCATTACATATTTATACCCTTTAATATCTCTGTCAGATATCTTTGCGGATCTTAACAAGAAATATTCTAGTATAGATGATAATAGTTCGTCCGATCTATAATCAATATTATTCTTCTCAAATAAATAAACCATTTCTTCAATACACATGTTAAGTTTCTGATATGGTTCATATGAATATGTATCTATCATTGAACAACATTTTTCTACGACAGAATTTATACCCTTAATTTTAACAGATTTTATTTCATATTCTATATTAAATCTTTTAGATATTTGATTATGATTATTGGATATCTTATCAGCAAGTTTATATTGCTCACATGTTAATTGTATATTATCTCTTTGGTAATCTGTCAAATTATATCTATCTAAATACTCTAAAACTCCTCCAATATTTTTTACATAAGGAAGAATTCTTGAAGTATATTTATCTGTAAAATTTCTAGCGTCTCTATTGGCACCGTGTTCATTTAACTTTTCTATTATTTCTAATCCTCTATACCAATAATTAGACGCATTATCTACATTACTCATAGAATTTACATATTCGTCCAGAAGATTATTATAACTAGTTGGAATATAACCTTCTCTTATAGATTCTAATTTATTAAAATTTATTCTTTTAAAAATTTTTTCAGAATCTATTTTAGATTCCGTAGAATTTAAGCTACTAGTGCGCTTAAAAATTGCACCAAAATCTAATCTATTCATTATAATTCCTCCTTATCTCGATAGATTATATAGGTGTTGAGGGTTCAATTTTTACTATAATCAAAAAAAAAATAAACTGTCCATGGAGAATTTTCTCCATGGACATTCAATATTATAAAGAAAGGAGATAATATTGAAAATGACAAATAAGTGTACTTGAGGAGAATCGAACTCCCGACAACTTGATTAAAAGTCAAGTGCTCTTCCAACTGAGCTACAAGTACAAGATAAAAGAAGAGACCATAAATGTTACAAATATGATCTCTTCAATATATAAAAATCTAATATCAGTTTATACTCGTGAACTTGGAGTATTTTGTTCGGGGGTAGTAGGATTCGAACCTACTCTAATAGAATCAAAATCTATTGTACTTCCATTATACTATACCCCTTTGTGTGGAGAATATGTATCGATAAATGCATATTCTCCAGAGGTCATAAATGTTTAAATATACATAAAATGATGTATACTATAAATATATAATATATAATCAAAAATAATTATAATATACCTATCATTTTATTACATAATAGTTCTATATAGTATAAAATATTATTTCTTTAAACCAAATGCTTTCATAGGATCAATAGTTGTAGTTTTTATAGTACCATCATGAAAAGCTTTCATTGCAACCAATTTAAGTTTAGATGGAACTTGTACTGTAGCTAGTCCAATTGTTCTGGAGCCTCTACGATAGAAAAAATTACCAGCACATTTATTACATATACCAGTTTTAGATTTACAATGAGTAGAAAATCTCATCTTAACTTTCTTATTCATATATTTATCTCTAGTATCTAGATTAAGTTCTTCTAATTCTCCATTATTCTTAATAATATAATTATACATAAATATGCTTATATTCTTTGGAGTTAGAGTTACCTCAATATATTCTTTTGTTCCACAATCTGAACCTTCAGGATCTAGATTTACGGCTTGATAAGCAGCTGAGAATAACTTCTCCCAATAACCACCAATTTCTGTTTTCTTAGATCTAGAATAAGGACCAGTTACAAGAGAGTTAGCATACAATGAATACTCATCAGCAGATACACCATCCATAAGATTAGATGTAGCAACATCGAATTGTTGTTTAGCATTAGAATCAGGATTAGTTATAGCACCTTTCATAATATACATATTCTTAAAATTATTCTTCCAAGTAGAACCAGCTTTAGAGAAATATACATCAAGTGATGGATCATCTTTTAATAATTCTTCAGCATATGCCAATAATTCTTTTTCCATATCTTCAGCTGCAGCGACATCACCAGCATCTAATCTATCTTTATATTTCTTAATAAGTTCTTCTTTCTTTTTATTAATCTTTTTAGTACAAGATAGTATCGCTTCAGTATGATTAGGGGATAATATAGATTCAAAAGGCATAAAATATTGGGTATAATCTAAATATTTTTGATAATTACCTATATCTATTTTATCTTCCAATAAAGCATACGCTAATGTATCGTTGATCTCGTCAAACTTATCAGCATCTATATTTTCATTTATATATCCATTAAATAAAAATGAGAAGTTAAAATCTCTTAAAAATATAATATTAAATAGCCAAATACCAATAGTTGTAGTAAACTTAGATATATTTCTATGCTCTTTTCCTTTTTCATCTATATAATAATAAGCATTTGCTGGAACATCAAATGTATCATATTGTTTACATAATGAATCTCCACCAAATGAACCGAATAATTCCATTATTAATGAAAAAGATAAATTCGATTGTTTAAATACCAGTAATTGATTTATTAAATTTTTAGAATTAATTTCATCTTTATTAAATACTTCTATATTACTATTAGGATCTATACTCCAATGTTTACTTTTTCTTACAGTAGCCATTATAATAACCTCCTATTATAATTTTCAATTATAAGAATGTGAATCTAATAAAGAAAAAATAATAGAGCTATACCAAAAGGTATAGCTCTGATAAATTTATGACTTTAAGCTACCATCTGAATTAAAGGTGTATTTTTTGCCATCAATGGTCTTAGTTCCAGTAACCATATATCCTTTGGCATCAAAATAATACCACTTTCTATCAATCTTAGCCCAAGATGATTTCGGATACCATTCAGAATCAATTCCTTCAATCCACCATCCATTATCATTATTATTCCATTTATATGATTTATTATTCCAAACACCTTTAGAATCAACATAATAAAGTTTGCCATCCGTTTTATAATTACTAGACTTAATATATTCATCAGATGCCATGTATCCATCATCCCAGAAATAATAATCTTTACCATCAATTTTAGCCCAACAGGACTTATAGTATGATCCGTCAGATTTTACATACCACCAACCGTTAGAATCGTTATTCCATCCAGTCTTTGACGATGAACTTGAGCTACTAGATGATGAAGAAGATGAGCCGCTTGTAGATTCAGCTTCATAAGATGGTCTATAAGCACCAAGAATAACAGAAGTTTTTCTAGTTCTCTTTGCAACCATACCACCATTAGATTGTGATCCAGATGAATCAGCAGAAGTATTACCTTCAATAGTGGTTACATTGGAGCCACTTTGTGATACACAGAATCCTGTGTGCTTAGCTTCTGAGCCACCAGAGAAATTAAAAAATAAAACATCTCCAGGTTTATAATTCTTAGTAACAAATTTACCTTTAGATTTAGCCCAAGACATAAGAGTTGGGCAATATGCAGTTTTTTGACCATTGTAGAATAAATTGCTGGCATTGCATAATCTAAATATGTCCCAAACAAATACCATACACCAAGGATATGCTGAACCAGATACTGATCTTCCATAATAATGAGTATTGAATATAACATTATTGGAATTTGCAGGTGATTCTTTTGTTCCAATGTAACTTTGAGCTTTTGTTATTATTGTACTAGCTTTCATTATAAAATAACCTCCTTATTAAAATATTTATATATTAATATTTACTTAAAAGTGAACAGAATAACTTATTTATAAATAATAAAAATAAAGGAGTAATGTTAAAATGATGATAACAGAAGGAAATTTTATATCTACTTTTAATTCTTCAAATACGTTAGAAAAAAATCAAAAAGAAGAAGAATATATACTTTATATAGAACAACATAAAGAAAGAGTGAAATTGTCATATGATAAATATTTTGCTCCACTAATTAATCAAAACTTAGATCTTAATAGTTGTTCTAATGAGGAATTTCAAATTGCTCTGCAAGATTGTATACGCAATATTGCTTTACATGATATGTCTAAATATTCAGACGCTGAATTTGGACCATATAGATTAAAATGGTATCCAACTGTAGATGAAAGTACAGCCCTTGAAGATGAAAATCTTTTTTATCAAATGAGGCAAATGTATGAAGAAGCTTGGAAGCACCATATTCAAAACAATCCACATCATCCACAATATTGGGTAGATGAAGATGGAAATATTAAAGATATGGAATTAAAGTATATAATTGAAATGATGTGTGATTGGCTAAGTTTTGGCAAGGATATTAGGGCATGGTATAGTAAAGCAGAGGATGAAAAATCTGTAATGAGTGCCAAGACAAAAGAAATAGTGCAAGAACTAATGGAATTGATATATACTAAACAAAATTAGATGTATTATTAAGAGTACACAATAAAGTGTACTCTTAATATTTTGTAATTGTATATATTTATAATTATATATTATATAAGTAAGAACTGAATATATATCTATATTATTTTATTTATAGAGGAAAGGAGTTTAATATGAAAAATGTGGATTATATTGAGGAAACAAGAAGGTTGGAGTTCAAAATTCAAAAAGAAAAGAATAAAAGAAAGGAGGAAATAGCAACAAAAATTGCAATAGTTGTAACTATAATATTAGTCCTCTGGGTATTATTATCCTGGGCAGAGGTTCTATCACATCGCGATATATATTATCGTACAGGAGAATGGACAGATTATTGTCCGATAAATATTTTTAATATAATTATAAAGTTAGGGGAAATTATATATGAAAAGTAATAGTGAATTATGCGAATTATGTAACACAAACGAGCGAAATAATGGTTATTCAGCTCATATAATTGGTTTCGGTGTACTACTATATAAAAACGATTTACCATTTATGCAATTTGCTACAGAAACAGAAATGCATGAGTATCTAAAAGGAGAGGAGGAACTACAATGATAATAAATTCTATTTACCTAAATCATGACGGTGATGATGATTGGTTTCATGATGGATCTACTTGTGGAACTTCCTCCAAATAAATTAAATATAAAAATTATAATAAAAAAAAAAGATTATCGGATAGGGGAATCTCCCCTATCCGAATTTAATTAACGATTATGTTTCTTTTTGTTATTGTAACGATTATTTTTATTTTCATTAATTTCGTCATGGAGAGTATCAGTTACATTCTCAGAAACCCCTACATCGCTAATATTTTCAGCAACTTCATCTTCAATAATATTATCAGTCTGAGCTGTATTTTCAATAGTCTCAGCTTCTTCCACAATTGATTCTTCAGTTACTGTTTCTTCCTTAACTACAGGTGTTGGTTCTATTGGTTCTTTTTCAACATAATCATTTATTTCTTTTTTCTTTTCAGCTATAGTTTCTGTTACCTTGCCCCTATTGTCTCCCTGCTTATCGAGAAATTTTTCATACTCCACTTCATCCATAAACTTTTCATTATGGAGTCTATCAATATTGGAAATGGTAACTCTTTCTAATTTATCACTACCAAATCTTCTAAATACTGGGGCCTTTTTTAGGCATATAAGAACATCTTCTTTAGTAAGTTTAGCAGTTGTGGGAACCATAAGATTACCACAAGAAAGTCCTATAATTGGCATAATTGTATTAACTTGATAAGGAAATACAATCTCATTATTTTCATTAATCATACTTCTTCCCATCCTTTATTTACTTATTATTTATAACATAGTCTATAACTTCTTCATCGCTAAAATCATAATCAAGATTTGCATCCGGATCTTTAGTCTCTGCATCTTCGATAGCATCATCATCAAGATAGCCTTCAATATCTTCGATTTCTTCAACATCGTTATCTATCTTCTTGATTTCTTCACCATCAACCTCAGCCGTTGCTTCTTCGAAATCATAAACTACTGATTCACATTTTTTATCACCACAATCATCAACTGCACATGTTGGATTAGCTGGAGATGTTTTTTCTGAACCTTCTGGTGGAGCAACTACATCTATACCATCATAATCTACTTCTTCCTCCACCTTAACTTCATCAGAATCTACAATACTCTGATCATCCTTAAATCCAACTTCCGGATTTACTTCGAAATCATATCCTACAGTACCTTCAGCATTATTCGGAATAGTTATATCATAATCTACTTCTTCCTCAATTTTAACTTCATCAGAATCTACAACACTCTGATCATCTACTTTACCATCTATCTCTGGCTTAGTTTCAAAATCATATCCTACAGTACCTTCAGCATCCTTAGGAACATTCTTTGAATCATCTGCATCAATATCCTTTTCATAATCAGGATTACAATCATCACATGATCTTTCCACAGCATTTTTAGAAGAATTTACAACATCACTTTCTTTGGCTACTTCTTTAGCTCTATTTTCAACATCTTCTGGTGAAACTTCAGAAGCATCTGTGAGTCTTTCCTCCTCTGTATCTTTTTCCTCGTATCCAAGTTCATCTTCTGCTTCTTTAAAATATGATTCGAGAACATCATCTTCATTATCAATAGTACCAGTTACAGTATCTTCAACACCCTTATCAGAATCGTTTGTCTTTTGATATTCGGGTTCTCCTTCTACAGGTTCAGCTTCTGGTACACTCTGATCATCTACTTTACCATCTATCTCTGGCTTAGTTTCAAAATCATATCCTACAGTACCTTCAGCATCCTTAGGAACATTCTTTGAATCATCTGCATCAATATCCTTTTCATAATCAGGATTACAATCATCACATGATCTTTTTTCTGCAGTGGCAGCCGGACATGGATCTGCTCCGGTGAGAGGATCACCATTTTCATTGCATCCAACAATTGTATCTATCAGATCATCTTCTTGATCAAACATTGTCTCAAATTCAATCTCTTCATCTTTTGCATTAGCAAATACAGTATCATAACCGTTCATGATTATTACCTCCGATCATTTTTTAATTTTGTTATACTTAGTATAACTATTATGTTAATGTTATTTTAATACCTTTTCAATGCCTTTTTCTAAGCAGAATATCAATAAAGGTATAATATAGAATACTTTAACAGAACTATCTATATCTAAAAATGTTTTCTTATCTTCAATGGCCATTCTTATAATGTCCTTGAACTTAAATATTATATTATCTACTGCTTCTACTTCATCAAAATTATAAGGTTCATTATTAAAATATTTAATAATAATATTTTCCCAAAGTAAATAATCATATAATTCTTGTTCATCGTTGGTAGTTATAAGATTATTTTCTTTAATTCTAAATATAAGATCATCACTTATACAATTCATATTATATCCTTGGGCAGGTGTATCTTCATATATAACCTCATAATATGCTTCGAATCTAGAAGCAAATGTGGTTCCAAAAGATTTAATTAGTCTATAAGTTATTCTATGATTAGATTGTAATAATTTCTCTTTATCGCATTTCTCAAACATTCTAAAGAAAGATCTATTATAATCTATAGAGAAAGTCTTTCTCATATGAAGTTTGTGGTCTACGTGAATATAATCATCCTCACCATCATCTAATACTCTATTTCTAATAAGAAATTCTATCATATAAGGATCATACATGCGAAATTCTGTAAGATCCATAAAGATAAATGTCTGAACTTTTTCGTTATAGAATAATTCTTGATAATATTTCTTCAAAGCTACAGCTTTTTCATCCATAAGCTTAGCTATCTCATAATCTAAACAATCTACTATTTTAGAAATATTAGTTCCTTCTCTGACATCAATCATTCTATAATTATGTTTAATTTTATTTAGAATCTGAGTATTATCATCATATTCTAGCTTATATGTAATTTTATAAGCATTGGAACCATTTTGAAGAGTATCTTGCTGCACATCGGTAATTATAAACAACCAAGTAGAATCTTCAATGTGCTTTATTTCAAAATAATCACCTTCTGTTGGAATAATAGTATTGGGCAATATATATGCATCTCCAGAAATTTCTGAAGCCTCAAGACCAAAATCGCTATTTTCTGTTTGTAATTCTATTCTATTAAATCCATATATAATAAAATCATATATCCTATTATATCTAATAGGAGATTCATCATTTATATTATCATACTGAATCTTTGATCCTGGATCTAAGCTAGAATAATCTTTATTTATATTGTAATATGTACATATAGTTGGTTTTTTATCGTTCCAATTATAAAATGGATTATTGACCAAACTGTTATACATCCCTGTAACCTTATCAACAGTTTCATGATAAGTTGTATTTAATATTTTTCCCAATGAATTCACCTCCTATCAATTAATTGAATGTGAAAAAATAAACCCAGAGGAAGGGAAGTCCTCTGGGTTCAATATATAAATTAACATTAATATTTATATATTATTAATTATTACCGCTTTTGTTTTATATCTTTATATTTTATTAAATAAACTATTATAAATGACCTGTTCGACTGACAAATCTAGAGGACCAAGCTCCTCTTGCACCGATAGCTATTAAATAAAATAATATCTTTAAAAATATTATATTTATTACTTCATTGTTACATTTTCTTGACAAATACCGCTCGCTTTTCTCCCAATATATTAACAAATAAATATGATCGACGCATCCCAATTATTATAACAATATATCCCTCAATAAATATAATATTATATAATTTTTATATATAATTTATTATTAATATGTTATATAATAATAAAAAATTACATTTTGATTATAGATTCTTTTATTCTATCCATAGAGACACCAAAATCTTTTTCTCCTGGATATAAATTTCTATGTATGTAAATTGGATTATTAAATGGTCTTACATAATTTACAAGTCTTTCAATAATATTATTTGATCCAGATTCATCATTATCTGGGTAATAATGTAATTCAAAATATGGAATCTTAAAAGTATTTATAAAATAAAATGTAATCCCTAAGTAATTTGATCCAGCTATAGATGTATATATACCTGGATCTTTATTTCTAAGATTAGTATATATACTTAATATATCAAATGGTCCTTCAGCAATGTGAATTTTTACTCTGCTAGGAGAATTAAGATCTATAGTTGTAGGTACAGTATAGAATCTATTACTAGTATCAAAATTATCTACAATTTTGTAGTTTACATATCTTTTATCTATACTATTTATCACCAATCCTTCATTACATAATCTTCTCATATTAACAAACATATTATCTATTGATAAGAATCCAATAAAATTAGCATTAAGTTGCTCTACGACTCTAGGATCTCTAGTAAATGTTTGTATATAATTTCCATTAAGTACATCTAAAAGATTAAGACATATTTTCAAATTAGATAAATCTTGTAAAGTGAAATTTTGTCCCAATCTATTATTTATGTAATCTAATTTGATTCTAGATAATTCTGAATCAATAATAATATTTTGTATATTTAGTTTAGTATAATTATAATATCTATTGTTCTTGGTAGATTTAGAACATCTTCTATTGTGATATATTAATTCTTGACTTATATTATTATCATATATTCCCCAATCTAATAAAGTCTTATTAGTCACAATACCAGAATTATGACATTTATGACAATAGTACCAACTAGGATCATCATTACTTTCAGGAATATGAATATAAAAATGTCTAGAATCTCTAGATTTACCATCTGGACAATAGAAACATCTACATGCAACAAATTTCCCACCACTAGCTTCCTTAGCGGTGGGAATATTTGAGAGCAAAAATTCTTTATAATTATTAAAGTCCATACAAACTCCTTATTAGATTCTCAGCAACCAAATAGGTTCATCGTTATATGTAGACTCACATACTGTTTTGATATTTATTCCTTCTCTCAATTCAGAATCAACAAAAGTAATCTTAGACTCTCTAAACAATTTGTCCAAGAAAACATCTTTATTTTCATTATATACATTAGAATCAGCAATAAATGAATAATAAATATCAATGGATGGGAGAATGAGAATTGAATTGTCTTCTAAAGTTAACTCTATGTGATTATTTTCAATATCAACCACAATATTTTCTTTTGAATCATTGATAAAAATTGGCAAATCTACTTGTCTTGTCATTATAACTTGCATAAAAATAAACCTCCATTTACTTTAAATTATGTTTGTCTTTTAAAGATTGAAAATTTAAAAGATCCTTGAACATAGTAGCATCGTGTAATAATATAAAAGATTTTTCTATATATAAATTTATATTCATTATATTACAGTAGTATACTAATTTAATATTTACAGCTGGTGGAACTGATCTATTGGCAATCACGGCATATGCATCTTTCATTATCACATATTTTTTTAATATAGATAAATTAACATAATCATTTTCTTTATCATATACCAATTTTATATCTTTAAATTTCTCAATATCATTTTCTTTAATATAAATACCTGAATTATTTAGCTCTAAATCTCTCATACAAGTATACTTTTCATTTATATTAAATCTAGAAGAAAATTCGGGAATTATATCATTAACTGTATCTTTTATTTGGATAACTTCATCTGTTAATTTCCAAATATTAGCTAATTTATTTTTATGCATGTGCCTCTTAATAAATTCCATACTAACATTTTCCTCCTTATTTTATATTATATAAAAGTTTTAACTCCTTGAGAGGTTATCTCAAGGAGTATAAATCACTTTATTTTATTAAGGAGTTTTTTATTATTATAAATATTTCTTTTAATATTTAAACATATATTAACTATAGTTACATGTAATGCTATAAATATTAATGATAGAATCATAAATATAATACACAATATAATGCTATTATATTCTTTCTTTGAAATATCCCAAAATATAAGTATAAAATTATATATCGATATAAATAAATTGGTTAAGAATAATACAAAAGTTATAGATCTAATTATAATAAATTTGCCCAATTTAATCATGCTAATATTTATATCATTCTGTATTTCATTTATTGATTTATTATTCATATTTATGCCTTTATTATATTATTTATCATCAATATTACCATTGTTAGATACTTCTAGCATCTTTATTACATTTATTCCAGCAGAGGCAATAAACATTCCACCAAGTCCTAAACCCAATACAGCTAATATATATTTACCTAATCCTAACCATTTACCACCCATAAATTTAAATGAGAATATTACTATACATATTCCACACACAATGGAACATAATATAAGTATTAATCCCAGTATGGCTATTATTTTCTTCAATGAATTGCTCATTTATCTTCTCCTATATTAATAAAGAATAAACAAGACACTCTCTCATCAACATAGAAGGTTCAACTATTAACTTCTGCCCATCAATATTAGCATTATCAAAATCTATAATACTAAAATCTGAGGTGATTATGGTTGCTATTGTTGAAAGTATCTGTTTAATAATCTTATCATTTTTATATTTATCTACGACCATATTATATTCTGGAAATGATTGCAATTCCGTTAATTCTTTCTTATTTAAAGTCTTCCTTGCCACAATCTTATTTACCTTAGATGATAATATATAAGGTAAAAATCTCATATTATATTGAAGAAGCATTTTCTTTCCGATAAGCATAAGCTTTACATAAGATTTAGCATTATTATCTTTTATAGATTCTGTATCGCCATAATATTTATAAAAGAGATTGAATATAAGTTGTTTCTGAAATCCGTTTACTATTTCATCATTATCATTTTTTAAATGATTCATGAAATACTTTACTTCTTTTTCTCTAAGTTCGCCCCATATAGATTCAATCTTTTGTAAAGTTATAGCACAATTAACTTTAGATTGGAGATATAGTGCTTCGGATGTTTTTATCATATTAGCTTCATATCTATCAAAATCACTTGCATTATCTTCTCCGTCCCTTTTAGAACTTGAAAGGGGAATAAACGTATATTCATACGCAATATCTGTTATTTGAAACTTATTATTCTTTTGTATGCTCGTATAGTTAAGAGAAATCATGCTCTTATCAAAGGTATATTTAGGCATGATATTAAGTATTATATTTCTAACTGAATTTTCTGCATGAATTGTTGGATCTAATCCTCTAATATCTTGTTTATTCCAAATAATCTCATTATTCTTTTTATTCTTTTCTACATTTGAAATTGCCGTTTCAAATAATTTAGAAAATATTACAACTTTACCTTCAAATATAGGAGCATATAAAATACTATCATATACCCCAAGAAGATATTCATCTATATCTGATATCATACAAGTATAAGCGAAATGACATATTAAAGGGATACATATATTCATTAATATACTTGCTTCTTGTAATGCTTTTGCATGTTCATCTGTATATTGTAACTGAGGGTTATTCATAGATTTATAATATAAATTTAATGAATAATTTCTTTCAGTCATTGCTATTACCTTCTGATATATAGAAGGCTGCAAAATATATTTATGTAAATCAAACATAAAATTTTGTAAAGTATATACTTGCTGAGGTTTACCTTCAGCATCTAATTGTGGTCTTCCGGCATAAGCATCTATTAAGAATTTAATATTAGCCATATTAGTAAATAATTCTTTTTCTGGATCATAAAACTTCTCAAAATAATTGAGATAATGATTATTATGATTTCTAAGATCATCACTATTATAACTTTTCTTTGTCTTTACGATAAAATAATTTAATTTTTGAATATCTGGATCACTAACATCTTGATGAAAAAATTCCGCAATCGGAGCTATAATTATATTCTTTGAATTTGAAAATATTATATCTTCTGGTTCTGGTACCCACTCATCTACATTAGGTATGTTATTAGTTACATTTGTTTTAATCATTTTTTAAAATCCCCTTTTATGTAATTTCATTTATATAGTATATTATTTTATTTCTTTTTTCTTTTTTGAATGGGTTTTATAGTATTGACATTGTTCTTTTTCCCTGTATTGCCAATATTATTCATATGACCCAAATTAGAAATCTTTTTAACACTTTTATTAGTATTTACAGCTAATCTATCTTTTGCTCTATCTGATAAGTTACCTTTAGTTACTTTATTAATTTTACGTAACATATCATCATTTACTCTAACTTTTTTTCTTTGAGAAACTCCTCTACCTGCTTCTTCCCTTTCAGCAATCTTTTGATCCGCTTCCATTACATTATTTAATATAAAATTCATATCTAAAGGATCACACTGTTTCTCAAATATACTAACTTTATTAAGATCTCTATTTTGCATTAATAAATATACAAAATATATTGATTTTACATAACCTATATCTTCTCTCGGATTCTTCTCATTTGGTTTTTGTTTTAAAGCTTCTCTACTCATTTTAGAAGCTAATTCATTAATGAATAATTTATTATGTGCAAATACATATGCATATGTATATACAAATGCAGGATCATTGGAATAAAATCTTGCATAATATTTAAATAAATCTCTACCTCCAGATTTTACCTTTTCATCTGCATAAAATTTTATTACTGTATCATAATAAAACTCTTTACATAATTCAGATGGTATTTTACAGTATACCCAATATTCATTATTCTTGCTATCTTTAAATAATCTATAATCTATCTTACCTTTTTCTCTGAGAAGAATATTATCAAATTTAAGTTTATATTGTGCCCGCACCATTTCCCTTTGGGCAGCAGTCATTACAGCACTACCTTTTCCCGCAGGATTCATTATATAGTCTTCGAATGTCATCTGCATAAACTTCACCTCACTTCATATAACCATTTAATGGGAGGATACCAAAGATCCTCCCAATATGGATAATCTAATAGTTATTTAATTGTGAGCCCTGAAGAAGGCACTGATTACATGTAACCATAAGTGATATGATCTTCGATAATGTATCTAGAATATTTACATCTAGCATTATAGAACATTTTACATTACCAGATGGATCTTCTTCTAATTCTCCATTAGAAATATTATATGGACCGTTATTTGAGTTAAGAGATTTTGATATGCAGAATTCTATAGTATCTTTATCAGTTTCCACAGTAGAATACAGTATTTCTTGAATTTCATAATATGAAATTTCTATTGCTTCTAATATAGCCATAAATAATTCATCTTCTATAAAATTATTCTTTAAATCTTCTTTATCTAAAGTATGAATAGCATATAATGCTTCCCAGTTAGCAGCAAATCCAACACCATACTTGGATGCAGACTTGCAATTCTTTATGGCATCTTCAATAAGATCTTTATAAGAATCTCTTTCAGCGATAGTGATACCGCCCACTAAAAATTCTACCATATTAGATTTAAGGGCAGATAATCTCTTCTTATATAAAGCAATTTCAGATATAGTACCATCAGTTTCTTCTGCATTTTTAATTTCTTCTTCTAAGAAATTAACCATTGCTGTATATATTGGATCATCTTTTACAGTACCATCTTCTTCATATATATGCATATGTTTAGGATTAATAAATTTGGTTTTCTTGGCATCAGCAACCACTTCTTCACATTCACCATAGAATTCGTGTACATTTTCTACAGTAGGAGCATTACCAGCTTCTTGATCTTTTCTAAGCATATTAGGATCAATATATTTTCTTATAGATTTACATCCACAAAGATTAGCAACATCATCCATTACAGCTTCATCAGAAGCAATTACATCTGTAATTATAAGAATAGGTGGTTTCTGCGCAGTCATATCATTCTGATCTATTTGATATAACTGATTTGCTAATAATTTTAAAGAAGCACTCATATCTCTAGATAACTTGGGACAAGTTATTACAGTAGGTATAGGTGGCTCTTCATCTTCTATCTGATCATAAATATTATGTTTAATAATAGCTTCAAAATAAGATATCATTTCCATAGTATCTATAGGATCGGCAAAGTGATATACTCTAGCATTTCTAATATCAGATTCTTGCTTCTCTTTATTTGTAATATATACAGGATCAGCAAAACCTTCAGTTAAAGTCAATCCATCATATTCTTTAATATATGTATTTGTATTATTAGATATTCCGACAGATAATTCTACATCCATTCCGAATTTATCATAAATAGTTTTAATCTGCTCTGATACTTCTTTATTACTATTAGTAGATATCATACAAATATCATAAATATCATCTAAAGTACATTCCCTTTTATTTTCTAGTATCTTATCTTTAACAATAGATACTACATTTTCAAACATCTTTACCAACTTATATGGTGGAACATTGAATTTATCTTGAATAAGCATAAGTTTATCAAATATAAGAGAAGATAATATTACAGTAGATGTAGTACCATCGCCAACTTCATGCTCAACATGCTTAGTTATATCTATTAATTCTTCTATAATAGATGCTTCTATTGGTGCAGATTGAACAATATTCTGCAATACTTTCAATCCATCTTTAGAATAAGTAGAAGAAATAGACTCTCTATTATTACCAGATATAATCTTAGTATTAGAACCCATAGGTCCAAAAGTATTAGAAAGAAAATCTTTAGTAGAAGCTAAAGTTTCGGATTGTATTTTTCTCAGTTTTTCCCCAGATACAACATTATTAGCGCTCTTTAAAAATATATTAAGATTCTTTTCTTCTTTTACTTCTTCCTTTTTGAACTTGTTATAGAAGTCTTCCTTGATTTTACTTATAACAGTCATTAATTACTTCCTCCCATTAAATAGGATTTATTATATAGATCTAATATCTCTATAGATCCACCCAATGATATTATTTTGTTTATAATATCTGGTTCTTTTATTTCAAATTTATCATCAAAATTTAATCTATATTTAGAAAAATAATATGTTTTATATTCATATAAATATCTCTTAATATCTTGATTAATATATTTAAAGTAAAATGCTGTAAATTTAGAATAATCATTTTCTGGATTATCGATAATAAATTTACAATTATCTGTCGATGAATCTTCTTTTAGTATATTTACTTCATCTTCATTTCTACACAAAAACGTTACATGGAGACTGGGTTCGGTCTTCATTAATTCTAATAAAGATTTTAATTCTGTGGTAACAGATAAATTTAAGATATTATTATATTCTTCTTCCATAAATTCTTTATAATAATCATCTAAATCCTTCTCACTAATACCATCATTAGCAATAATAGATAAAGGATTTTTTCTTTCTCTATCAATTAACGATAATATTAATTTTTTATAAGATTGATTTAATTTATCTATATTAAATACAGATTTATCTAAATAATTTTTCTTTATTAATTGCAATAGACCGAATTCAGTATCCACGTAACAATCAAAATCCATAAGAATTTCAGATCTTAAACTCGCTTGTGCGATCTGTGATAATATCATGTATTAATCCTCAAATGAAGCTTCAATATCATCAAATGATGTAGAATTAGATGAAGAAGATTTTGCATTAGATAAGAAATTATTTTCACCATAATTTCTATTATTACCATAAGATCTCTTTTCGATTCCAAGCTTATCATATATAGGGTCCATTTTATTCTTTACAGCAGCAAGATCAAATCTAGTAAGATCTGCAACAGAATAAGCGAATGCTCCACTCATAGCTCTAGCAAAATCAGCAAGCATTGATTCAAACTGATCAAGTTCTGTTGTATCGTAATATACTTTCTCAAGATCCATAGCTTCGATATTATTCCACTCTACAGCATAATGATATTCACTATTCAAAGGAATAGTAACAGCATTTGTAATATTGCCAGATCCATCAATTTTACCAATAGTAATAAGAATATTCTTATCCTTATCTGCATGAAAACCAATATATGATACCTTTTCACCCATACCAGTAGTTACACCAAATGCCTTATTAGGTTCAATCTTTCCTTCAGCAAGATATGATTTAAACTTCTTAATCTCTTTAGTAAGAAGCAAAGCTTTTGTTGGAGATATATAAATATTCTCCAATGCTTCATACTGAAATCCTTGCTTGATCTCAGAAACTTCTGCTATAAGTAATCCAGATCTATATGAAAATCCGAGAGCTAATTTAGCATCTTCGTTCTTTACTCTAATTCTAGAGTAGTATGTATTTTCATATAACTGTTTCTTATCGCCATTGTTATTGTTTCCTGAATTATAAGTTCCACCAATTGCCATTTTTTAATCCTCACTTTCATTTATTTTTAATCTTATTAATATAAACAATTATAATTTTGTTAGTCAGTATATAAAATGTTACAATAAATTTTTTTGATTTTGAAAATTGACATTTAAATATAATAAGGAGGTGAATATTATTATGGTTACTTCAGAATATATGGATTTATCTTTAATCAAAAATCAAAATAAATTAGCAGTAATGATATCTAGTTTTTTTGATAAAGATGAACTTGAATGTATAGATTTAAGTAAAATTGAAAAATCTAATAGAGATTTAGATGAAATTCAATTTATATATTATAATAAACAATTCGAGGGCGGGAAATCTATAAAAATAATAGATACGTTAATATTAGATTCTTATCCAGCAGCTAGATACGTAACAGTAAGACTAGAAATTGGAGAAATGGTACAATTAGATTATAAATGTAAATATTGTAAAAATATTATAAATCAACTTAATGTATTATTTGGAAAAGTTTATAACTATAAGTATTGGAAATCAGAAAAAGATGACCATATAATAAGATCTCATATAATACAAAACTATTCAAATAGTATGAAAAAAGATTTATCTGAGGAAGAATTAGAAGAAGTAAAATTTGTATTAATGTATTTAGTTAATGATGGTAGTATAAAGAATGATAATAATTTTGATTATGATTTTAGTATAGGAAATTTCAATTTTAATATTAAATCCAATCCAGTTGGTGTTGTAAGATTTTCTTATAAAAATAAAAAGGATATAAAATGGAATAAGATATATGTAAATAAAAATGACGTAGGAATAGCCAGCATAGAACTTATAATACAAGAAGCTTTAAATCAAATTTAAATAAATAGGACTAGTCTAGAAATAGACTAGCCCTTAATAGTTTATATAAAATTATACCCTTTTTCTTTATCATATTCTTCTAAGATTTGTCTAATCTTATCAGGATAAAATTCAGAAAACATATCAGTTACATATAACAAATCCCAATCGGTAAAATCTGAAATTAATTCTTCATGCTCATATCCAATATAAAATATTTTATTTTTAATCGGATTATAAACAAAATCATTTTCTCCACTACGTTCTATAATTTTAGATCTATTTCCAACATTATTTATTACAGATTTAGAAAAATAATCTCCATTATAATCTTCAGAAGAAGCCCAACCAATATCATATAATTTATCAAATTTACCTTTCTTACATCTATTACATAAATCTTCTATAGGTTTATCTAATAATACATATATAGATATAATATCATACATTGATAAATTGGAATAACCAGATATAGTTCTAGGATTATTTATCCAATTGATAAATGAATCATATACTGATTTGATTTGCTGAATTTTGGATGCACTAATTTTATCTGAATTTAATTTATTTCGTTTTTTGTTTCTTTTTTCTATTTCTATTTGTTTTATTTGATTATAAAGTTTTTTATCAAATATAACTTCATAACTTGTATTTAAATATGAAAAATAAATTCTTTGTAAATATTCAGATTCAATATATTTATCTATATCTTTTAAACATTCCTTAATAATTTTATATCCTCTATTGGCCCAAGATAAATCTAATTTTGCCATTTCAAAATTAAATATTTTCTTGATTTTAATTTTAATTATATTATAATCACTTTTAAGCTTAATTATAAAATTATTATATTTTTTATCAATATCTGAAAAATATTCTTTTATAAGTTCTTTTCTTTCGTCATAATTTCTTATTTTTTTAATACTATTCCAAAAATCTATTGATTCTCTACTATTACATATACGCGCTTCACCAATTGATATTACTATTTTTTTAGATTCATTTATACATTGAACACTTGGAATATATAATTTGCTGATAGAATCTTGATCATTAATTTTTTTAATAAAATCAATATATTTTGGATTTTTAAAATAATTTTTAACTTGTTCACATACTTCAGAATCAGCATAATTATCATAATCATTATATTCATTAAAGTAATTCTCTAATATAGAATCTAAATATCTATCCTTTAAATATTTACCCATGAGTTTATCCTCCTAATAATAGATATTAATTATTATTAAGAAGTAAATAAAAAATAAGGACTAGTCTAGAAATAGACTAGCCCTAAATTAATTTTAATTAATATCACTACTTTTAGAAATTTCAGACATAAAATGTAATAGTGGCATTCTTAGCTTTGAATCGATTGTAAAACGGTTTGTAGTTATGTATTTAAATATAGTAGCATAACTATTAATATACATATTCATCATTTTTATAAAATCATCATCATAATGACCATCTGATTTATCATAGCTATTAGTTTTTATATCTTCTGGGTTAGTCCAATTACTTGGACTAATATGAGAATAACCATACCCTCTATCTTCATATGTATGGTTCTTTCCAATATTTCCAACATATTTGTCAGCATCATTTAATAATTCGATTAATTTTTTACCTAAATCATAATAATGGCTTTCATATACATCATCATCTAAAGCAATAAGTTTAAGAAATTCATTTTTTGATAATTCGGAACCTTTTATCTCTTTACACTCTGTATCAAAATAGCCGTTTTCTATAGAGGTGGTTAATTCTAAATATCTATTATTTAAATCATAATTTAAATCATCAATACCTTTATAATATTTTTCATAATTTTCATAAGATATAGAACCATTAGCAATTGATTTTATTCTATTTATATAATCTTTAATTTCTTCAGTATTACTATCTAATTCTTTTTTAACTTTAGATAAATTATTAACATCTGGAACATTAATAATTGAATCTGGCAAAATATTATTAAATTTTTTCATATAATATTGATTGGATTTATCTGCTTTTTTTAAACGAATTTTTTCCTTAATCCAATTGATAAATTTAATAACTTTTTCTTTTAAAATTTTAATCATTTTTCTTGCATTTGAAATGAATGTAGATATAAGATTTGTGATGCCTTCATGTAACGCTTCTTCGTTCAATGATATATTGTTTCTAATAATATTCATAAAATTTTCATGCTCTAAAGTAAGCATAGATATCTTATATTGATCATCCAATGTGCTCATTTCTATATTATAAATATCCATATAATATCCTCCTAAATAATATTAATATAATAATTATATAGAAGTGAAAAAAAAAAGATTTTATAGAGGTAGTTCAGTATGAACTACCTCTATATTTTAATTTAAATATTGAATTAAAATTTAGAAATCAAGATAACTAATAAGGGCTTCATAAAGAGCTGACTCTTCGAAATCCTCATCATCCATAACTTCAGAATCATCTGACTCTACATCATCATCGTCTGATTCTACGTCAACTTCTACTTCCTCGTCATCACCTTCAAGGAAAGCAAAAGACTCTTCAATCTCATCAGTATAGATGTGTGCACTTTCAGAAGCAACGTTCTCATCCTTATTCTCTGCTTCTGCTTCTTTCTTATCTTTTCCAGATCCCTTCATAGCAATCTTAATGAAAAGTGCAGTATAATTTTAACGAACAGATTTAAGAACATTCAATTTCTTTGAAACAAATTTTGAAATCATGCTTGAGCAATCTCTGCAGAATGATATAATCTCCTTGCAAGCTTTGTTCAGATCTGCATATGACTTATCCTTCTTATTAATACAAGATTTAGCAGCCTTCATAGCATCGTCAATAATTGTTTTTGCACTTTTGTAAGCTTCTTTGATCTGCTTAAGGAATCCATCAGGATCAAATACAGTCTTTATAATGAGAGCTTTTGCGCCATTGATATCAGATTTATTAACTGCTACCTTTTCTGGAGCTTCAATTTTAAAATCATCAGCTGAACTGAATCCAAGTTCCTTAGCGATAGCATCTTTGTTATAATTCTTAGCCCAATCATCTGCAAGTGCAGCATCATAAGCCTTCTTTGCAAGATTTGCAGCTGCCTTTGTCTTATCCATGATATCCTGCTTATTAATATACTCAAATTTATAGATTCCCTTAGCCTGATAATTAGCAGGAAGCTTATCTATACCTTTTTCGAAATCCTTCTTGAGCTTATCATTATGATTTTTCTTGAATTCAGCAAACTTCTTCTTAATATTTTCAATAATGTCTACAAAGAATCCTTTAACCTTTGACCAAATTGTTGAAATTGCTTTCTTGATAATTTCAAGGAGACCCTTCTTCTTTTCGGGGCTAGCACTTGCATCATTGTATTGAGCAGTAACTGCTCCACCATCTTCCTCATCAGCCTCACGAATAACAGATTCAAATACAGCCATTTCCTGAGAAGCAAGAGTGAAGAATGCTTCATTGTATACATCCTGAAGAGCTCTATCTAGAAAGATAGCCTTATCGGATAGTGATACTGACTCAGGGATATAACTTGTATCAGGCTTTATAGAATTAAGATAATTTTCATAAAACATGTTCATATCCTCCTTTTTGAGTTAGATTAATTAATCTTGAAAATTTTTATCTTATTTTGCCACCAATACCGGAGAATATTGGTTAACAATTTATTTTAATGTTAAAAACAGTAATAAATATTATGAAAAGGAGCATAAATGTCTTTATGCTCCTAAAATCTAATAATTAATTCTTTTCATATTTCTCAAGGCAGTCATCGATTTTCTTAATATAATCATCGATACGATCTTTTGCTTTCTTATCTTTACAATTTTGCTTCATTTTGACAAGATTAGCTTTAACTTTCTTTGCATTGTTCTTGCTCATTTCGCCTTGACCATGTCTAAAGCCCCAATCTATAAGTCTTCTAATAAGATATCCAATAATAATACCAAGAATTCCTCCGATTATTATTGGAGCAGCTGTAACGCCAGCTCCAGCACCTAATGCAGCACCCAAAGCAGCTGCTAATCTGGCATTATCAATTGTTATAGCAATACTCTGACCAATTCCGACTATTTCTCCAGTATTACCAAGAATTCTAAGCACTTTAAAAGCAATATTCCAACCTTTTTGTGCATCTGCACTGGTTTCTATTCCATTTTTATTTAAGAAATCTTCAGCTTCTTTGGCAACTTTCCAGAGTTCTTTTGTTTGCTCATCATCTTTAAACTTCATCGCAAAATTAAATTTTGCCTTTTCATTTAAAACGTCGTAATAAACACCTTCTTGAATTTTGATCATATTTTCAGATTCAATTATAGTATCTTGATTTTGATCATCATTAAAATAGTTTTCAAGAACGCTATTTAATTCTCTATCTTGTAAATATTTGCTCATGAGTTTATCCTCCTATAAAAATAATAATTATATTAATTATTAATAAGTAAATAAAAATAATAACTATAAAACAAATTATTTATTTTAAAAAATCAATCCTATTCCAAAATACATCTTCAAATTTAGAACTATTGAAAAATGCGTGTAAACCGACACCTATAATATTACCCAAAAATACACATTTATTTTCAAAATCTTTTTCATCTTTTGGATTTAATAATTTCTTTATCATATTAGATTGCATAAATTTATGTATTAATGTAAATATAAAGTGAGCTAATACACCTATCGATCTAATAAATATCATTTTCTTCAATTCTATACCAGCATCTAGTCCTTTGGTCACGTAACTTGTAAATTCAAAAGCATTAAATACAAAGAAATATTCCTTGTCGAATTTTCCTTTTATAGAAATAATTTTTCCAGCCTCTTCAGTTAAAGGTGCAACAATAACAGCACCCAATCTAATACCCAACAAAGGATCACCACATAATGAAGCAAATAATGTCATAAATATAGTATTTAAAGCTCCTACAGCTATTAATACAACTATAGATTTTGATATATTTCTTGCATCAAATTTATCCGGTATTTGTAATTCAATAGTAGATCTTTCTAATACTTTTACAATGTAATCGTAAAATATATTTAATTCTTCAGTTATTTTTATTTTTGAATCATTGTTTAATCCTTGAGCTTTGACAATATTTAATATATTGCCACCAACATCGATAGATCTAGCTTTTAATAATTTTATATCCGATGGTGAAATTCCCATTTTTAAAAATGGATTAAAATTCTTATTTAAAAAATCCTGTATTTGTCTAGCATTAATAAATGCTTCATCTATAACAATATCATTAGAAGCAAATATACTATTTATTTCTTCGACACTTAAATCATATTCTTGATAATCCGATTCTTGGTCGTCAGAAAAGTAATCTTCTAATACAGAATTTAAATATCTATCTTCTAAATATTTACTCATTATAATATCCTCCTAATAAAATAATATAATAATTATTAGAAAGTGAAAAATAAGAGGGGTGCATATTTTCGGTACCCTACAAATTTAGTTATCTTGTACATCTTTAATAGAATCTTTGATTCTCTGTATTTGCTTATCAATAGCTTCTATTTCTTTTTTATCTTTAGTTCTAGATTTTAATATAGTATACTTAGATATTACTTTCTTAGCATATGATTCAGCTAGTAGATCCTCACCGATTCTATATGCCCAAGCTTCAAGTCTTATTACTAGATAGGTTGGAATAGGAGCAACCAATATAATAAATGGTAGAACTATAGCTGATGCTAGTTCACACATAATTGTTAAAATTTTAAGGGCTAGATCTCCAATTTTATACAAATCTTTATTATCGATATCTTCACCCTTGGAATTTAATATTTCTTCTGCTTTTTCACAATCAGCCCAAAGTTTTTTAAGTTCTTGTCTTCTTTGTATCTTGGGTAGGAAATTGAATTGTGCACGTTCATTAATACAGTCATAATAAACGCCTTCTTCTACCATTATAAGATTACTATTATTTTCTGGACCAAAACTCTCACCATTTATTGATTTGTATTCTTTGTTCTTAATCCTTTCATCTATTCTTTTAATCAGTACATCATTATACCATTTAGCTGTAAGTTTGCAGTCCTCTGGAGTTACATCCTTATATACTTTAAGAATATCTTTTTGAGTTTTTGGTTCTTTTATAACAACCTGATCATTACTCTGTGCTTTCTTGATAAGTCCTGCTATTTCGTTAAGATATTTAATATCTTGCTTACAACCATCTTTAATATCTTTAAGATTTTGAAGAGTATATCCACTTTGTTTGTCTACCAAATTATAAAGTGGCTTATTTTCGTGAAGCTTACAAATCTTTGGAAGAGGTTTTGCTGTAAACATCCACTTATAAAAATTTCCTAAATCTTTTAGTTTATCAATGACTCCCTCTTCAAAATAATTTTCAAGAACACTATTTAATTCTCTATCTTGTAAATATTTATTCATGGGTTTATCCTCCTATAAAAATTAAGTATAATTATTATATATAAGTCAAAAAAATAATTTTAAGCTTTGGTTATAGTCCACAATTCAGTTCTATCGTTAAGAATATCTTGTCCAACGTAGAATTTTCCAGTATTAACGTTAACTCTTACAAATAATACTACACAAGATTTCTTTGATAAATAATCTTGTATACCTTTGCATTTATTAGCATCAACTTCTACGTCACAATAAATATCTGTAGAACCATAACTATAAATTGTATAAATATAAATATTTTTTATTTTTATCCAATTTTTAAATATCCAATTGTAATTCTTATCTATTATTTCTTTTCTATCTTCATAAAGATATTTAGTACACGATTCCATATACTTATTAAAATTATCTTCTTTTGATAAAATATTATATAATGATAAAAAATTCTGTAATGAACCCAAATTCTTAATACATGCATATCCATCTCTACAAGCAGGAGTAGCAGAACTTATAAATTTAACTTCATTATTATTTAATTTTAAATCTGGAGATGTATATACAAGTTTTCCACCTTCAGCATTATATGTATGGGTAAGCTTATTTTCATCTAATAATTCCTGAACCTTAGCTGCATCTTTTTCTCTAGCTTTTGCTCCTAATAAAGAACCAAGAAAATTCTTTTTAGCATCTATTTCATAAGATTTATCAAATCTATTTTTAAAATCTAAAAAATTTCTACCATCTTCAGATATAATACTATGAAGCATATTATTTTTTGAATCAAGCTCTTCATTATAAGCTTCTTGAATATCTTTTAATGTAATCATGCTTAAATACCTCCAATTACTTCTTTTTCTTTTCTAATAATTTATTTAATTCATCTGCAATTTCATTTTCAATTTTTTCTGTAGTAGCATCTGGTAATTCGCTATTAACAAATGCATCGTATTTAGCTTTAATATCATCTGGATTTTTATTGATTTTGGTAGCCATATCTTTAACGATAGCTTCCATATCTTTAATTTGTTGAATAATTGCAGCTTTCATCTTAGGATCCATATCTTGTAGAGTTAATTCATTTTTAAGGAGTTTTATATTCTCATTAATTCTCTGAATTCTATGTGGATGACAATCAAACTCATTAATGTCTTTATATATTTCATCCCAAGTATTATTAATTTTTTCTCCACCTGGAAGTTTATTAATCCATTCTTTAGATCTAGAAACATAATTACCCGTCTTTTGAAATCCGGATGCTAATTCTACACCATATCCATACATTCCAGCGAACTTATCAGCAATAATTTCATTTCTTCTATCTAATGATTCTCTTGCTGATTTGGTCAATTCATCTCTATATAATTCTCTTACTTTTAAACTAGATTTAGCAATTGCTCTTTTTATAGGATTATAAGCGGCAATTACATCACCAAGATCATTAAAGAAATCTCCAATTCTAGCATTTAATCCATTTATCTTTGCTGAGATTTTTGATTGATTTGATTGATTCTTTTGAGCTTTTTGATTTGCAAAATCATTAGTATTTCTCTTTATAGTATTTTTATAATCCATTATAGCAAAAGGAATAGTTATTATAGGAATAGATGCTAGAATAGCATCTTGTAATAATGCTGCTTTCCATGCTTCCATAATATTTATAGATTGTAATTTAATTTTATTATCTATAAAATCAGCAAAATTATGTCCAATTTCATGAAGAATAATTGCAAGAATTTCTCCATCTGTAAAATCTGGATTACCCAATAATCCAAAATATATTACAACTTGAATACAAAAATTATTTCCAGGTTTAAATCTAAATCCTTTCTGTCTATCAATAATTACAGATTTAGGATAATCTATTTTTCCAGCAATATCAAAATGTGTGCATAATGCTCTAGTATAAGCATTTAATTCTTTATGAGGGTCCATATGAAATGCAAATATCTGCATACCAAATTGTTCTTCAAATAATCTATTCAATTTAAGAACTTCAGGATTATTATCAAATGGTTTATTTCTATCAAGATTCATTCTAACAACACCTATTTGTTCTTCGATTCTTTGAAGTAATTCTGTCTTTCCAATATAAGCTTCATTTACAAATTCTACAGCTTCGTTTAATACTTTTTCATGGAGATCTTGTTCTATAATAATTTCATTATAAGCATCTATAGATTCATATTCTTGACTCATTGCATCTTTGATAGATTCGGTTAAATAAGAAAAATTATCCATTAATAATCTCCTTTCTATGTATATTGAGGTCTAATGTTATCGATTTTGATAGTATCAATATCATCAGGATGAAAAAGCTCTTTCTTTTGCTTAGACATATTATAATATTGATTAATAATATGAATAACCAATGTAATATTCTTTTTATAAATATTATTAACCATACCATTCATGACAGATGTAACAGAAGTTAATACAGTAACTATATCTTTACATCTAGCAGCAAAATCTAAAGCATATGATGGACCAATTGCACCAAAAGATGATCCTGATAATTTTTCTACTCTATCATTCATATCTTTAGCAAAATCAGAGTCGCTCGTATAGAATGTATATTTTTCAGCGTCTTTTATAGCAGTTTCAATTATATTTTTAAGATTATCATATTCATCTCTAGTAATTCCAACCCATTTATTCTGTATTTCGTTTCCATATACAGAATCTGCGATATCTTTAGCAAAATTCTTAATATTATTAGATGTAATTGGGGTTCTTAAGAAAGAAGTTTTTGATAATTCACTATATATAGTTGCTTCTACTTCTTCTTTTCCAAAACTATCAGATATACTATTATCATATTCTTTATTAAAAAGAATATAACCATATATTTGCTTAGATTTAGAAGTCTTTAATTCTTTTATTGCTTCCTCTTTATCATGTATTTGTTTTCCTAACCAAATACCAATCTTAGTAGAAGCTCCAGCTTTAGTATAAAAATCAGAAAGAGTATTATAAGCAGTTTTAGATCTATCTAAAATCTTTTTATTATATTCATCAGCGGATTTTATAAATTCTTTAGTACCAAAATATATATTTTTATCGTTATTATTACTATCAGTTATTTTATTAGCAGCACTGAAATCTATCTCTATTCCATCATATTTATCGAAGTAATCTACAGCAGCTTTAAAATCTTTTTCTGAAAGATTACTAAATATTTCTTTCTTCATTTTAGTAAAAAGATTTTTAATAAATGTAGCTATTTTGGCAAAGAATTCTTTTATAGCTCCAAGCATCTTTAAAAATCCTTCTTTAATCTTTCTACCAATTTCTTTTAATTTATCTTTCATAGATTCATTGATAATATGATCGTTAGAATATTCATTTAATGCAGATATTTGTGATTCTAGAGCCAAAAATCTAGTCTCAGTAAATATATCTGTAATTCCTCTATTTGTATATATTCCAAAATCTGATATATTAGTACAAAATTCTGGGATATAACTAGCAAATTCACTATTCATAGTAACCTCCAATCAATTTTAAATATTATATAAAAGTGAAAAGGTTATAGGAGTATATCATAAAGATATACTCCTAGAATATTTCATAATATAACTTTCTTGTTAGTATTGTGCTAGGTAACTATCATATTTTAATTTATCTTTTTCAGGATAATAGTAGTAATATATTTCAAAATTACAAGGTACTTTTTCTCCATAAAAATTAAGATGAATAAATATTATACTCGGGTCTTGATCTCTTCCTTTATTATCATTATATTTACAATTTATAAATGATGGGTATTTCTTCGATGTTTTGTCAAGATCAAATTTCTTATTTTTATAATTACTATTTATAGTTAAGCATTTATATAATTCGTTTTCTGATGGTATTGGTGCTTGCCAACCTTCATATTCATTTTCTTTATTGTGCTCTTTTGCATCTTTGATTATTAATTTTGCAACTTTTCTTTTAATATCATCATAATTTTTCTTTATTGCTTCAAAAGTTTTCTGATAAATATTATCATATTCTTTTTTATAATATTTAATATAAATACCAGCACCATCAAATTCAAAATTCTTTTTAGATATATCTTTATCTTTAATACCTTCGTTAAAGTAATTCTCTAATACAGAATTTAAATATTTATCTTTTAAATATTTGCCCATTATAATATCCTCCTAGTAAATATTATTAATTTATTCTATATTTAATAATTCTTCAAAATATTCTTTAGATACAAAAACATATAAACAACCTTCATCTCCATCACCAAAACCAAATTCAAAATATTTGTCAAATAAATCTTTTACAGATTTTGCAAGATCATGGATTATAAAATCAAACTGAATATTCATATCTTGATCATCGTCAATGATTTGTATTATGCCATTATTTCCATCATTATTTAAAAAATCAAATATTCTTATATTTACATATGGTTTGTCATTTATATTCCATTTATCATTATCATCATCACACATCGAATTCCAATTATTAACAGCATCTTTACATTTCTTTTTAAAATCTGATGTAGATTTCATCTTTTGATAATTATTCTTCAATTCTTTAACCAATTCATTATATTTATTATTCATTTCTTTTATAGCATTATTAGATAATTTCTTTTTATTTTCTTCCTTTTTTAATCTTTCTTTTTCTGCTATTATAGCTTTAATTGTTTTAGTTATTGGTAATTTTTCTATTTTTTCTTTAATACCTTCTTGAAAATAATCTTCAAGAATACTATTTAATTCTCTATCTTTTAAATATTTGCCCATTATAATATTCTCCTATAAATATTATTAATTTATTTTTAATTGTTTTATTTTCTTATCTACTTCCTTTTTAATATTTTCAGGAAGTTTTATATTTTCTATTTTATCAAAATCGATTGTTAAATATATAGTATAATATATAGTATCTTCGGAATATTCTGTATTATCGCTCAAATTAATATGTATTAATTTAGAACCAGTTATGTTTTGTATTTCTTTATCTAATTCTTCACAAGATTTAACAATAGAATCATATACTTGTTTAATATTTTTATCCAATATAAACATATCATCATCATTCATATACATATCTTTATGAAGATAATTATTAATGGTAGTATTATAGTCAGCTCCATAATATTCTTTAAATAATTTATCATTGTCTATATCAATTATTTCTACAAATACATTATCTTTGATTTCTTTTGCAAGAAACTTGACACTATTGTATTCTAAAGTATTAGAAGATATAGATTTATTTTTAAGATATTTACTATATTTTTTATCTATATTTTTATTTAATTGATCTTGTACAGATTTAGCAAATTTAACTATAGCTGATTCTATTTGCGGATATTTCTTCATTTCCTTCTTTAAATCTTTTTCTTTTTTATTTTTTAATCCTAGAAAAATATTACCAAAGGTTGCAAGTAATAAAGATATTAATATTAATAATGGAGCAAATATTATTAATAATATTTGGATTTTGTTTCCGTTCTTTTTCTTCTTTTTCTTTTTATCATCTTTTTTATCCGATACTTCATATATTAGTTGTTCCTCTATAGGTGAAAAATTCTCTATATTTAATTCATAATTACATTTAGATATCTGTTCTTCTAAATATAAATTATCCAATTCAGATTTATAATTATCAAAATCTTT
>Ga0310691_10001467_pt1 | contig 35841 bp, 36 predicted proteins | sample 176DNAGHGlowgp2_FD_203887 | JGI IMG/M metagenome (GOLD analysis project Ga0310691, IMG submission 203887) | Sheep rumen microbial communities from Palmerston North, Manawatu-Wanganui, New Zealand - 1766 DNA GHGlow gp2 (v2) (version 2) | ecosystem: Host-associated > Mammals > Digestive system >... | reverse complement strand
AGTTTTTTAATTCATTATTAACATGACTTACAGCTTTAAGTACACCAAGTCCCATATATCTTTTTTCATTATCTCTAAGTTCTAAAGCTTCTCTTGATCCAGTTGATGCACCTGATGGAACTATTGCCCTTCCTATTACTCCACTTTCAAGTATTACATCTACTTCTACTGTTGGGTTACCCCTTGAATCTAAAACTTCTCTACCAATTACATTTTTTATTTTTGACATATTTTTCCTCCCATATAATTGTATCATATTTTTATATATATGATATATTTTTTAATTATTTTATGTTATAATACACATAGTAAAGAGGTGAATTTATGCACATTAAAGAATTGACAAATGATGAATTTTTAAAATTTACTAGTAATTTTAAAATAAGTTCAATATATCAAACACCTGAATATGCATTTGTTATGAATAAACAAAAATTTGATAGTTTATTTTTAGGATTAGTAGATGATTCTGATAATATTGTGTGCGCTAGTTTATTCTTAATTGAAAAACTTGGACTTGTAAAATATGCATATGCCCCTAGAGGCTATATAATGGATTATACAAATTACTCTATATTACAACTATTTACTTTAGAACTTAAAAAATACTTTGGAAAAAAAGATGTTATAGCTATTAAAGTAAATCCATTAGTAATAAGAAATATATATGATTTTGATGAAAATGTTATACTTAAAAATAATAATTATGATTTAATTTTTGAAAATTTTACAGCACTTTCTTATAGACATTATGGATATAATAATAATTTTGAAGGATTAAAACCTAGGTTTGAAGCTATACTTGATATAAGTATTCCTTATACAGAATTATTTAAAAACTTAAAAAAAGAACTAAGAACAAAAATTAGGAGTGCTGAAAAAAAAGGAATTAAAATACATAAAGGTACAAAAGAAGATTTAAAATATTTATATTTACAAACAAAAGGAAAATATCCTAGAGACTTAAAATATTTTGAAGATTGTTATGATTTTTATAGTAAAAGAAATATGGTTGAATTCTTTTATGCTAAACTAGATACTAAAAAGTTCTTAATTGAATCCCAAAGATTATATCAGGAATATCTTGATTTAGATGAACAAGTAAATGCTAACTTCATTAATTTATCTAGTGAAGAAAGACAAGAAAAACTAAATAAAAAAATTGAAATTGATAATTTATTTGATAAATATAGTAAGCAACTTGTATATGCTACCAACTTACTTAAAGATTTCCCAGATGGAATTGTAACAGCAAGTGTTTTAATTATTAAAAATAATTTAGAAGCTTATATGTTAATGGATGGATTTGATTCTAATTATAAAGAATTTAATTCTAAACAATTATTAATTTGGAAATTAATTGAAAGATATTCAAAAGAAAACTTAAAGAAATTTAATTTAGGTGGTATAACTAATCCTGAAGATAAAAATCCTAAATATGATGGTTTAAATGAATTTAAGTTAAGTTTTAATTCAAAAGCATATGAATATGCAGGTGATTTTGAATTAGTTACAAATAATACATTATACTTCATGTATAAGAATTCAGCACCTATTAGAAGTATTCTTAAGAAATAATCCCAATTGGGATTATTTTTCATATCTTGATATATTTAATATTATCCCAATACTACATAATGTAATTAGTAAACTAGATCCTCCATATGATAAAAACGGAAGTGTAACACCTGTTACTGGAATTAATCCAACTACTACCATTAAATTAAGAAGTGCTTGAAATGATATTTGAAATGTAATACCAAATGATAGATATTTAGAAAATAAATCTTTACAATTATAAGATATTTTAAAACCTCTATAAATAATTAAAATAAATAATAATGAAACAATTAATATACCTACAAATCCAAATTCTTCACTAATAATTGAAAATATAAAATCTGTTTGAGGCTCTGGTAAATAAAAATGTTTTTGTCTTGAATTTAAAAATCCATATCCAAATAATCCACCTGGTCCAATAGCATATAAACTTTGAATAATTTGAAATCCACTTCCTAAAGGATCTACCCAAGGATTTAAAAAAGAAAAAATTCTTTTTAATCTATAAGGTGCGGCTACTATAAGTCCTACTATTCCAATAATTCCTATAATACCTATTCTTAAAAAAAACTTCATACTTACTCCACTTACAAATAATAACCCAATTATACTAATAACTAAAATCATACCTGTACCAAAATCTGGTTGTAACATAATAAGTCCAAATATAAATAATGTAAGTCCTAGTATCGGAAAAATACCTTTTTTTATATTCTTAATAAGTTTTTCATTTTTTTCTAAATACTTTGATGTAAATATTATAATACTTAGTTTTGCAAATTCACTTGGTTGTATTCCAAATGAACCTATTCCAAACCAACTACGACTTCCATTTCTAACTGTTCCAATTCCTGGTATTAATACTAATACTAGTAATGATAATGATGTAATTATTAATAAATTAGAATATTTTTTATATATTTTATAATCAATTTTACTTATCATGTACATTAAAAAAACACCAATTATAAAAAATAATCCTTGATTCTTTACAAATTTAAATGGATCATTAAATTTATATTCTGCCCACACATATGAAGCTGAATATATCATTATAAGTCCAAAAATAGATATAGTTATGACTCCTATTAAAAGTAAATAATCTACTTTTTTCAAATAATTACTCCAAACATAATAGAAATCATCGAAGCTATTAAACCTACTATCCAAAATAATCTAACTATATCTTTTTCTTTAAATCCTTTTTTTTCAAAACTATGATGTATTGGGGCCATTGGAAATAGTCTTTTATGCGTTAATTTATAATAACTAGTTTGTAAAATACAAGATAATGTTTCTATTACAAATACAATTCCAATTAAAATTAGTAATACTTCATGTCTAGTTAGTATTGCAACACTGCCTAATGTTGCACCTAAAGAAAGCGAACCTGTATCTCCCATAAAAACTTTAGCAGGATTAGCATTAAAAACTAAGAATCCTAAAAGAGAACCAAACAAAATAAAACAAAATAATGAAACCTCTACATATCCTTCTAACCATCCAGTATAATAAGAAAGTATTCCAAAAGTGAAAAACGCTATTGCAGATAACCCACCTGCAAGTCCATCTAGACCATCAGTTAAATTTACAGCATTACTACTTGCAGTTAAAACAAATAAAATAAATAATCCATAAAACCATCCTATATTTAATTTAATACCTAAAGTATGAATCCAAAGTAAAGGTTCATTATTAGAAACCATAAATAGATAAAAAAACACTATTGCAACAATTATTTGTAATAACATTTTTTCACTTGGTTTTAATCCTATATTATTATTTCTTTTAATAATTAAGTAATCATCTAAAAAACCAATAAATCCATAACTAATAAATGTAAATAAAACTATTATTAAACTATAACTTATATTAATTTTATTTAATATTAATAACATTACAATTGATGTTATAGTACCTAAAATAAATATTAACCCACCCATAGTTGGAGTTCCATTTTTATTTTTATGTGTTTCCATTAAATAAATGCTTAATCTTTGACTAGCTTTTATTTTTCTTAAAATTGGTATTAAAACTATTCCATAGAATAGTGATAATAAAAAACCAATCATACAAGAGAGTGTTACTTTAACTAATATCAATTAAAACCCTCCTCACTAAGTAATAATCTTACAGTTTCACCTTCAAATATTCTTTCTCCACTACTAGGTGATTGATATTTAACATAATCACCATTACCTGAATATTCAACTTTAAATTGTTTTAAATAACTCATAGCATCATTTATTTTATAACCTACTACAGATGGTACAGTCACATATTTTCTATCAGTGTAATTATAATTTTTTTCACTAGCACCATTTGGTTTTTTTATATTTAATATTCTTATTGATTCATTTAAAACTGTCCGAGCAATTGGTGCTGCAACTGTTCCACCGTATTGTGTAACACCTTTAGCGTTATCTATCGCTATATAAACAACTATTTCAGGATCATTAGCAGGAAGAAATCCAATGAAAGATACAATATAATTTCCAACCATGTATTTTCCATCTTTTACTTTTTGTGCTGTTCCTGTTTTACCACCAACCCTATATCCATCAATAAATGCAGGTCTACCAGTACCATTTGTTACAACACTTTCTAATGTACTTCTTACCTTTTCACTTGTATCTTCACTAAGAACTTTTCTAACAATACTTTTTTTATTTTCTTTTATTACAGAATTTGTTTCTGGTTCATTTAAACTTTTTACAATATACGGTTTAAGTAAATATCCACCATTTATAGCAGCACTAACAGCTGTTATTTGTTGTATAGGAGTAACACTTACACCTTGACCAAATGCGGTTGTAGCAAGTTCCACTGGACCTACATTTTCTAATTTAAATAATATACCATTTGCCTCTCCATTTAAATCAACACCTGTTTTTTTACCAAAGCCAAAATTTCTAATATATTCAAATAGTTTTTCTTTTCCTAGTCTTTGACCTAACACAACAAATCCTGGGTTACAAGAGTTTTCAACAACTTGTAAAAATGTTTCAGCACCGTGTCCTCCTCTTTTCCAACACTTTATACGAGCATTTTCTACTTGTATTGATCCACCATCATAATATGTATCTTTTTCTAAATCAACTGTTTTTTCTTGTAATGATGCTGCTAGTGTTATTATTTTAAAAGTTGAACCTGGTTCATATGTTGCCCAAATTGGTAAATTTCTATTAATCTCTTCAACTGTATAGTTTTTATATTCACTAGGTGAAAAATTAGGACGTGATGACATTGCTAGTATTTCACCTGTTTTAGGATTCATTGCAATACCAATTGCTTGATCTGGATTATATTTTAAAACTGCATTATCAAGTTCTCTTTCTAAAACTAATTGTAAATCATTATTTATAGTTAAATTAATATTTACTCCATCTTGTGGTTTTTCATATTTTTCAGTTAATTCTAGTCTATTACCCTTAGCATCACTAAAATACTTTATTGCACCATAACTACCAGTCAAATAATCATTGTACATTAATTCAAGTCCACTTAATCCCTGATTATCAATCCCAACAAATCCAAGCACATGAGATAAAGAAGTATTAAATGGATAATATCTTTTTGTTTCTTTTACTAAATATACCCCATCTATTTTTAAAGCAGCTATTTTATCAGCAATATCATATGATAATCTTCTACCCTCTGGATGAACTCTTTCAATTGAGGTTCTTTTTGATACATGTTTATACATATCTTCATAACTTACATTTAATATTTGTGATATTTTTCTTGCAGTATCTTCTTTATTTTTTATTTGATTTGGAATAAATACTAACGAAACAGTAGTTAAATTATCTGCAAGTACAACTCCATTTCTATCATATATTTTACCTCTACTTGATTCTACAGGTAAGTTCCTACTCCATAATGATGATGCATATTTATTTAATTTTTTATATTGAAATACTTGTATATAAAATACTTTACTTATTATTAAAATAAAAAGTAAAACTATTATTACTAATACTATTTTAATTCTTACATGTATTTTTTTAAAGAACATGAGTTTCACCTCTAATAATTTATATGTACAAGTCATAAAAAAAAGAAGAATTTCTTCTTCTTTTTTAATCAATTTATATAGAAACTTCTCATTATTAATTTATCATTTTTTTACAAATTAAAATTGTGCAAAATAAAATATGTTGCCTGTCAAACAACATATTTTACTGTGGTTAAAAAAGTATACTTATATTGACAGATATAAATAACACTTTCTATCAAGATCCACAAAATGTACATTTTAGTTAATAGCCTGATAGTAGTAATCCCATTAAGTATTATTTATTACAGTTGCAAAAAGTAAAAATAATACTTAAAAAGAAATACAAGACAATTTAAATTAATTTAATAAAACCATAAATTAGTTTAAATTTACTCCTTGGATTATCTTAATTACTTCTATTAACTAAGTAAAGTGTATCATGTTTTTTATAAAAATACAATATTATAATTAAAAAAGTTGCAATTATTTTTTATAATCGCAACTACTACATTTAATTACTTTACCTTTTTCAACTAATTGATTATTACATTCTGGGCATTTTTCATCAATTGGTTTATCCCAATAGGCAGTTTTACATTTTGGATAATTATTACATCCATAGAATACTTTGCCTTTTCTACTTCTTTTTTCAATTATTTTTCCATCGCAGTTAGGACAATCTAAAACAACTATTTCTTCTTTTTTTTCAGTTTTAATATATTTACATGTTGGATAATTACTACATGCAGTAAATTTACCATATTTGCCATTTCTTATTACAAGTGGACTTCCACAATTTGGACAATCTTCACCTGTTTTTTCTGCTTCTTTTTTCTCCATATTACTAAATGCTTTATTAAGTGCTGGTTCAAAATCATTATAAAATTCTTTTAAGACTTCATACCAAACAGCTTTCCCATCTGCAATTTTATCTAAATCATTTTCCATATTAGCAGTATACTTAACATTTATAATATGTGAGAAAAATTCTTGTAATTTATCAGTTATTTCAAAACCAACTTCAGTAGGTACAAATTTCTTTTCTTCTAGTACTACATAACCTCTATTTTTTATATTGTCCATTATTGTTGCATATGTACTTGGTCTACCTATACCTAATTCTTCCATTTCTTTTATAAGTTTTGCTTCTGTATATCTTGATGGAGGTTTTGTAAAATGTTGTTCACTAACTATATCATTTGATTCTAGTTCATCATTACTTTTTAGTTTTGGTAATATTTCATCATTTGATTCTTCGTAATCACTATATACTTTTAAATAACCATCAAAATTTAATACTTGACCATTTGATTTAAACTGATAATTATTATTGTCTAAAATAATTGTTGTTGAAGTTACTTTAGCATCACTCATTAATGAAGCTAATGCTCTATAATAAATCATACTATATAATTTATACTCATCATTAGTTAAATATGGTTTTACACTAATTGGAGTTCTATTTATACTTGTAGGTCTTATAGCTTCATGAGCATCTTGTACATTTTCAGTTTTATTGGATTTTTTTACATATCCAACATATTCTTTTCCATAATTTGATGAAATGTATGCATAAGTCATTTTAACAAATTCATCAGATAATCTAATAGAATCCGTACGCATATATGTAATTAAACCAACAATCTCATCTTTTAATTCAATACCCTCGTATAATTTTTGTGCTACACTCATTGTTTTTTTAGCGTTCATATTTAATTTAGTTGATGCTAGTTGTTGCATAGTACTTGTTGTAAATGGTGCTTTTGATTTTTTTGATTTTTCTTTTGAATCTACTGATTCAACTATAAATTTATTTGTTAATTTAGAAAGAATATCATCTGCTTCTTGTTTATTTTTTATTTCTAAATCTTTATGATTATACTGAAATAATTCACTTTCAAATTCATTAAAAATCGCATTTATAGTCCAGTATTCTTCTTTAATAAAAGCATTAATTTCTCTTTCTTTATCTACGATTAATTTAAGTGCTACACTTTGTACTCTACCAGCACTTTTACCATCTGTTTTAGCTTGCATTAATTTACTTAATCTAAATCCAATAATTCTATCAAGTATTCTTCTTGTTTCTTGAGAATTAACTAAATTAGTGTCAATTTTTCTAGCATTTTTAAAAGATGATGTAACTGCATTTTTTGTAATTTCATTAAATACAATTCTATCATATTGATCATCTTTTAATCCTAATGCATCATATAGATGCCATGATATTGCTTCTCCTTCACGGTCAGGGTCGGTAGCAAGATATACGAAACTAGAATCTTTTACTTGTTTTTTTAAATCAGTTATTAGTTTTGCTTTACCTTTAATTGTTGTATATTTTGGTTTAAAATTATCTTCTAAATCAACACCAAGTCCATATTTTCCAGTTGTAGATAAATCTCTAATATGTCCTTTTGATGATAATACTTTATAATCACTTCCTAAATATTTTTCAATTGTTTTTGATTTACTAGGTGATTCCACTATAACTAATTTTTTTGACATTATATCACGTCCTTTTTACCAATATATTTATACACGATTATTTTAATATTGTCAATATTACGTTACAGTTCTTCCACATTTATTACCCCAAGCATCGATTAGTTTAGAATCTTTATATATTTTTAATATTTCACAGTTGTTTGAACACCTATTACATTCTTCTCCTTTTGTTTCAAATGGTATATCACAAACATCCAAATTATATACTTTATCACTTACTTTATCTTTTGATAAAATAGCAACACCTAGTGCACCCATTAAGTGACTATTTTCATCTACAATAATGTCTGTGTTTAGTATTTCTTTAAAGTATTTTACGACTCCTTTATTTTTACTTACACCGCCTTGAAATACTACTGGTCCTTCTATTTTTTTACCTTTTCCAACATTATTTAAATAATTTATTACAATACTTTTACATAAACCAGCTACTATATCTTTTTTATCATAACCAACTTGTGCTTTATGTATTAAATCAGATTCTGCAAAAACAGTACAACGTGCTGCTATTTTTACAGGATTATTTGAAGTAAGGGCTAAATCACCAAAATCTTTGATATCTATTCCAAGACGTTTTGCTTGACTAGATAAAAATGAACCTGTACCTGCAGCACATAAAGTATTCATTGAATAATCTGTAATAATACCATTTTTAATTATTATTATTTTTGAATCTTGGCCACCTATTTCTAAAATTGTTCTTACATCTGGAATTATAGACATCGTTCCAATAGCATGCGCTGTTATTTCATTTTTTACAACATTAGCATCTACTAATAATCCAATTAGTTTTCTAGCACTTCCTGTTGTTCCTATACCTTTTATTGTATAATTTTTAGGTATATTTTTTTTCATTTCTTTGATTAATTTTCTTACTGCTTTTATTGGATTACCTAATGTCCAAATATATAAAGATGTTATTATTTTATTATTATCATCTATTACAACTCCTTTTGTTGAAATAGATCCAATATCAATTCCTACGTAACAATTCATTATTTCGCCTCATTTCAATCATATCGTAGAATGCTTCAATTCGAGTTTTTATACCAACAACACTGGTATTTGAATCAAATGAAAAGTATATTATTGGAGTATTATATTCATTGCATATTTTACTTATAACTGGCATTGCTCCTATTTCAGGAGTACAAAAAGATGATTTTATATGTATTATGCCATCATAATTATTTTCACATAAATACTTTGTACGTGCTATATTATCTGCAGCATCACTTCCCATTTTGTATTTAATATATTTTGTATTTTTTAAATATTTTTTTATTTTTTTATGTTTTTCAAATAATAAGTAATTTACATTTGTAAATCGTTTAACTTCTATATTAAAAGCTGCTAACATATTTTCTAAATCGTAATTAGCAAATGGTTCCATAACTGTATATAGTTCACCAATAATTCCAACTTTTAATGGATTATTAGGTTTTTTTACTTCTAAATTTTTAAATTCTTTTTTAAAGTTTCTATATTTTTTTATTAAATCAAATAAGCCTTTGGTATTTGAAAAACTATTTAACATTCTCGTTTTTAGTCTTTTAAAACTACCTTTTCTAACTTCAAATCCTATATTACTTCTAATTATTCCATCGATATCATCCATATATTTAATCATTTTTTTTGATATTAATAAATAATACAATGATTTTATTTTATTAAATTTAGGATCAATTTCTTTTAACATATCACATATTTTTTTTAAATCAGTTTTACCACATGTAACTAAATTTATGAATTTAAAATCATAGTTTAAATCTTTTAATATTTTTTCTTGTAATTCTCCATAGTATCCATATCTACAACCACCACCTGCTTGAACTATTATATCTGCTTTATTATCTAATCCTTCAATCATTGTTCCTAGTGTATATTTAAATGGTGTGCATACAAAACTTGGACTATATTTATTTCCAAGTTCAATTGTTTTATTTGTTATAGGTGGCGCTAAAAAAACGTCAACATTAAGTATATGTTCAAATAAGTATTTAGCAACTACTCCATAATCCCCCATATGAGGAAATGTTAATTTTTTCTTTTCCATAGTGACCCCTCTAATATATCCATAAAACTTTCTAATCTAGTTTCAATTCCAGCTAGTGCATCTAAATCATCTAATACTATATTTATACATGGTATTTTAATTTTTCTAATTACAAGTTCATTTACTAAACTATCAAGTCCACAAGGGAAAGATGTTAAAAAAATAATACCATCTATTTTCTTCTTATACATTTCTATTACTCCTATATTATCTCTACTATATTTCCAATAAAGTGTATTTGATAATTTATCAGATAATTTATTTGTAAATTCGTTTGCTAGTTCATCACTATAAATTACATCTGCTCCCATATTATTTAATATCTTTACAATAGGCGTTCCTATATATTGATCATGTATTACATAGGAATGAGAAACTAAAAGTATTCGAATTTTTTTATTTTTTAATTTTTTTAAACTATTATTGTATCGTTCATTACTTATTTTTTCACTTACTTTTAAAGCATGTTCATATGCTTTTTTTATTTTAAAAATATTATATCCAAGTTGTCTGCCCATCTTATAAAAACCTTTTTCTTCTGTTTGTTTACAATCAATATTATAATTTAATATATTAACATCAAATAAGTTATTGACTATATCATAAAGGGCTAAAAAATTTGTACATGTTTGATTTTTTATATCATACATGTCTATTCTAGGAATAACAATATAATCGCATTTATCTTTTAAATAATTAATATGTCCTAAATACATTTTTAAAGATAAACACATTTCATCGTTTGAATATTTTATTCCATCATCCATTATTTGTTTATTTGTTGGTGGACTTATTATTACTTTACATCCCAAATATTCAAAAAAACTTACCCATTTATCTTTAAATTCGTAATAATGAATACCTCTTGGAATACCAATTTTAAGTTGTCCCATGAAATCACCTATAAAATATTATTCTGATAATACTATTTTAGAACAAAAAAAAGTACACAACGTGTACTATTTAATTTTTGTTTTATTTGGTATACTTTCTATAAGTAAATAAAGTAATACTTCTTGTTCCATAGTTCTATCAAATTTACCATTTAATATTTCTATAAAGAATTTTTTATTTTCTATAGAAGAGTTTAAAGGAGATTTATATTTTTTCTTTATTTCTTCTAGATTAAATTTATATCCAATTATTTTATTTATATCTATTTTAGTAGCATAATCATATATATCCTTATCGTATTCTTTTCCTCTTAATTTTTCTTTTATATTATGTGCTATAATATAATCTCTTTTAACAACCTCTAAATGTCTTAAATCATTAACATTTAAATCTTTTACTTTTGTATCAAGTGCATTATCTACATTCCATGATTTTGGTATATACTCTAAAAATTTTATCAATCTTAAAGCTTCACTTAATTCAAGTTTAAATGAATATTTTAATATTTTGTTTAATTTTTCATGTTCAATGTAGACATCACTAATATAATTAGCTTTATTATTTATTAAGAAACTCATATTTACTCCTTCTATAACCCCTTAAATTAAGGTGTATTATATCACAATGAATATTTAATTTCAATACTATAAATAAAATCCCCCAAATTATTTTGAGGAATCTTTTGTATTTTCTATTTTATAAGAAGATGCATTAAATGCTATTCCTATAATTAATATATATGAAACTATATATACCCACATCATAAGAATAATTATATTAGATAAACCCCCATAAAATAAATCGTAGTTTGAAAAATTAGATACATAATATGAATAAAGTAATGTAATTAATGTTATACCTATTGTTGAAATAAATGCCCCTCTATTTACATATTTACTTTTTATGTTTGAATCTGGCGCTACTGTATAAAGTAGTTTAATTATAATAAATATAAATAGTAAAGCTACTGGCCACTTAAATAAAACAAATATATTATAAACATAATCACTAATACTTGATAAGACTCCAAGATTTAAAATAAATCTTAATATTCTATTTCCAAAACCTAGAACTAATAATATAAATAGAATTAATAATACAAGTAGTATTGTTAAAAATATTGCTTTAATTCTTCTATTTAAATATGAAGATTGTTCTATATCATATAATGTATTTGATGCTACAATTATTGAATGAGCACCATTTGATGCAAGTAAGAAACCTATAAAAGTAAATGAAACAATATTTAAGTCTATTCCTTTACCTGTTACATATGGTAATAGTATTTCGCTTACTGCATCAGGTAGACTATCATTTAATACATTTATAATTGTATCAATAGATATTGAAAAGAATGATGCAATATAACCAATAAGTGTAATTATTGGAATAATTGATAAAACCAAGAAAAATGCTAGATGACCTGGTAGTATCAGCATTTCTTTTTTAGATATCAATTTAATCATTTTTTTACATATTCTTTTTATTCTATCCATTATATTTCCTCTTTATTATCTCTCATAGCTAATGTAGCTTCGTTTACAGCATCATCTATAGTTTTTATACCATCATTAATCATGCTATAACCTATAGCAGCACCAAATCCATGTGCTAATTCTTTTAATTCTTTTGTTAATTTTTTAATATAAGATACTATTTCTTTTTCTTCGTATCCAACTAAATATATTAAGAATTCATTACCATCTGTACGAATTATATCACTATTCTCAATTTGTGTTTTTATTAAGACATTTGCTGCTTCCTTAATAACATTATCTCCTTCTTGATGTCCATAATTATCATTGATGTATGCAACATTATTTAAATCAACAATAATAATTGTTTGTGGATATACTTCACTATTATCCCATGTTTCTATGTGATCATTTAGGTAATTTCTATTTTTAAGAGATGTTAACATATCTATATACTTTATTTTTGATTCTTTTCTATATGATGGTTTTTTTACCCTATTTTTAATCATATTTTTAATCATAAATACTAATAATACTACTACTGCAATAATTATTAATGATAATAAAATATATCTTAAAAATATATTTGTATTACCACCAGTAGATACTGAAGATAATCCATTATTAATAAATTTTCTTGAGTTTTCAAATGATAAATAGAATGATAAGAATTCATAGAATACTTTATTATCTTTTATATCTCTTACAGTATAATAATATGTTTCACTAGTATTATCTAAATAATCCATTTTATAATTTGATAGTTTATTTTTTAAATAGTATCTGTAACTATCATAATCGATTGCAATAATTGAATCACTGTTTGCATTTTTTATTAATTCATTAATATTATTATATGTTTTAACAACTACATTATTATTTTGTAAATATAATCCAATTTTACTATCTTTTATTGTATATACATCTTGTTTTTCAAGAGAACTTACTGATTTAATTGTTATATCATTATCTTTGTGAGATATAAATGCAACATCCATTGAAGAATATGAATTTGTATTATATACATCCATATCAAAAGTCTTTATAGAAGAATTTGATAGGAATAAATCAAATCTATTTTTATTAAAATCATCTATTAATGAATTAATATTTTCATATGATTTATAATCAATTTCAATATCTGCTACGTTTGCAAAATTTGATAATATTGCATTATTTATTCCTTTTAATTCACCACTTATAATCGAATCGTATGGTTTATTTTCAACAAAACCATATGTATATCTTTTACTTCTAAATTTTGATTTAGATTTTTCATCTATATTATTAAATGTAAAATATGAAGATGATAAATTATCATTAAATGAATCTTTAAAGTTTTCATTATACCATTTATTAAAATATTTTTTTAATATTACATTTAATTTTTGATTATCACCTAAATGAAGTGAATAATATTGCTTCATATCTGTTATATGATATGAAATATATAATGAATCACTATCTAATATTTTATTTAAATTTGCTATTCTTGGTACTGCAACTGCATCTACTTCAGATTCTTTAATAGCATCAAATAGTTTATCAAAATTATCATAAGATTTATATGTTACATCAGAATTTTTAATAAATTTACTAACACTACTCATGTCATTATTAACAACACCAACAGTAATTTTTCCAATATCAGATGTATCAATATATGTTTTATCTTCTTTACTTAAAAGCACATAGTGATCTACATATATTAAAATATCTTCATCTACTGTTTTGTCAGATATTTTATAATAATATGATGTATTAATAGTTTTATCTAAAGAATATGAAACTTTATTAAATTCAAGCCCTGTATCTTTCTCTAAATCGCCTATAAAATCAAATAATACTCCTTGACCATTATAATCAAAAATTGGAATATCACTTGGGATTGATAAATCAATAACGTTGTTTTTATTTTTTTCAATCCATTGTTTTTCAAGTAAAGTTAGTGTTGAAGATTTATCTTGTTTTGTAAATGAATAATATATTCCTCCACCTAATAAAAGTAAAACTACAGCAACAACACCAATAATTGTTATTTTTCTTTTATCCATACTACCACCTTAATTGTTCCAAGTAAAACCATCTTTTGTTTTATGTTTATAACCTAAAACAGGATAATTCTCACTTTTATCTTTGTTATCTATAATTACTTGTATATCATAATATGATTTAATTTTATCAGATAAATTTTCTAATATCTTTGATGTTTCATTCATAATACCTTCTTTATCTTCATCAGTATTTACTGTAATTATAAAATTTACAAGTCTTCCTTCTAAATGATATTCAACATCATCAATTTTTTCATTTTCTTTTAATGATTTTTTTATTTTATTTACGACACTATCTTTTATTTGTACTTTATTAATTCCATCTAATCTATTACCATACTTATCTGATTTTGTTGAAAAGAAAAGTGAATGTATAGTAATTATTACTAAAATCAAGAAAATCAATAATGCTGCACCTATAATAACTTTTATTTTATTTTTCTTTAAAAACTTTTTCATTGTCCATCTCCATTCATTAATTAATTATACTATATTTTAAATAAATTATCAATGTATAAAATAGCACATAAAAACTCGTTTTATAAACGAGTTATTTTTTACTTTCTAATTTAGCAAGAACGTCTTTTGTTACAACAATTGCTTTTTCTCTTATAGCTGATGCTGTTTTTTCTAAAACAGGTGTTCCTTTAGCAACAGCATAATCTACTAATTCATTAGCTGCATCTTGAATTTGACTTACTTTTTTCTTTGCAATTTTTAAAACTTTTTCTTTATCTAAATCATCTAATTCATCTTTTATTTGATTTATTTTTGCTTCTATTGTTTCTTTTACTTCGTCTTTATCTACTTCTTTTGCTTTTTCAAGCATTTCATCTAATTTTTTCTTTAGGTCGCTTCTTACTTCACTACCTTTTTTTGGAGCGAATAAAAGTGCTAAACCTCCACCTATTATTGCTCCTCCTAAGAATTTTGCTAATCCTTTTTTGTTCCCATTTTTACTCATTTTAATCCTCTTCTTTCTTTCTATTAAATATTTTTTTAACACCATTAACTACAAACCCTACAACTTTATCATTTGCTGCTGCTAAGGCATTTGTAGTAGTATCTATTATATTAAATATGCCGTCTAATTTATTCACCTTTTCATCGACATTATCTAATATTTTATCTACTTTATCTAGTGTTTTAATCAAACGTATTACAAGTACTATGCATGCTACTAAAAGTATTGCTCCTAATACATATAATGGAATACTCATTGCTTCTTTAGTCAAATACATTATTCATCCTCTTTCTTTTCATACATTGAATCTATTAAGTTAAATAAATCATTACTATCTAAAGATTCATCTGTATCTGCTAATTTATTTAATTGATCTTCAACTAAATTACTAGACATATCTTTACTTTGAGTTATTGATTCAACTTCATCATCTGCAAAATATTCATCTTTATTGTTTCCTTCGTTTATAAAATCATCTAGTTCTTTATTTTCAACATCAAGTACTACTGTTTCATTTTTTAAATCATCTAATAAATCATCTGTAGGTTTTTCTTCTACAAACTCACTAAATAGATTTGTTTCTAAATCATCTTCTAAAGTTCCATATGCTTTATTTCGTACTTCTTCAATTGTTACTTCACTAGTTTTTGTATATGTGACTCTTTTTGTCTCACCACGTGATACAATATCATCTTTAGAATAATTCTTATCAAGAATACCATATACTGGTGAAATTATAGGAGATGGTTTAAATACTTTCTTTTCATCTTTTCCTTTACCATTATACCCTTCAATTTTTGGCTCTTCTTTTCTAAAACTTGATCTATAAGTTTCAGTTCTAGAATATACTGGCTTTCTTTTTTCTTGTTTCTTTTCTTGTTTTTTTTCTAAATCTTCGAAATCTTTGTCATCAAAATAAATTGGAGCTGATTTCTTAGGAACTTCCTCTTCAACTTTTTTGCTACTTAAAGTTACTCTTTTTTGTTCAGTAGATTCTGGAGATGGAATTTCAACTTGTATTACCTCTTTTTTTATAGGTGTTACCTCTTCTTCAACTTCCTCTGTAAAAAAATTTTTAACCTTGTCCATAAATTTCATAATATCACCTCATTATTTGTTTTCTGATACTGCTTGATCAAATACTTCATATTTTTCTTCTTTATTTGTAAAGAATTCTTCATCAAGCATTAATTTTATTACGTTATCATTAAATTTTACTGTTGATAATATATATGAAGAATTAAGGACAACTTCTTCTATTTTATCTTTATCAACTAGTGCTTCAATCTTTGCATAATTATACATAAATTCTACTAAATATTTATCTTTTTCTTCTGTAATTTGTAAATATCCTTTTTTATCATTTTTTTCTATTTTTTTTGAATAAAATAAGGAACTATCTTCTTTATATTCATATTGTTTCTTATGAAAATAACTTACAGCATCAATATATAAATAATAATAAACTCCATTAGAATATAATTTTTCATTAAATTCGTTTGTATCAATATATGATACTCCTCTTGGAATATAATACTTGTATCCTTTACCAACGCGATTATACAAAGTATTTTTTTTAGATAATACAACATTAATAGTATTATCAATTGTACTTGTATCTATTCTTACTACTGTACAACCAGTAATAAATAGCATAAATACTAATACTAGAATAGTTTTAACTTTCATACCTCACCACTCTTACTATAAGTATATCAAAAAATTTTTTTTATAAAAAGTTTTTTCTGTAAATAAGTGTACAACAAATGTCTACCTTTCTTGCACAACTTCTACTTTATATATTGGCATTCCTTTTGAACTGAACTTTTCTTCATATTCGGTTTGAACATTTAATGGATCATTATCTTCGTGTAAATTTAAAGATATATCCATTATTTTATATCCATAATTACTAAATGATGTAACTGAATATTCAAAAAATTTTCTATTATCAGTTTTAAGAATTATTTTTTTATCATTTTTAAATATATTATCATATTTTTTTAAGAAAACACTACTTGTTAATCTTCTATCAGCATGTCTTTTTTTAGGCCATGGATCTGAGAAATTTAAATATACTAAATCTATTTCATTTTTAAAAATTTCATCTATTTCTTTAGCATCCATGCAAATTAATTTTAAATTAGGTATATCTTTATCTTCTAATTTTTCTATTGCTCTAACTAATACACTATCATATTTTTCTATACCTATAAAATTTATATCTTTATTATTTAAAGCACTATTTATAATAAAATTTCCTTTACCCATTCCAACTTCAATTCTAATCGGATTAGAATTATTAAATATTTTTTTAAAATCACCACTATATTCACTTGGATTTTTTATTAGATAAGGAGATTTTTCTATTTTTTCACCAGCACCTTTTACTTTTTTTAATCTCATAAAATCACCTTAAATAATTATATCACATTAGGCACAAAAAGAAAACTTTTGAATATAATTAATACGAGGAGTGTGTAAGATGAAAAAAGAAAGAAATTGTTCAAATCCATATCCAATATACCCACCATATCAACCAATGATGGGATATATGCAACCACAATATATGATGCAAGATCAAAATTCCGATCAAATAAGTAATTTACAACAACAAATAAATAAACTTGAAAGAAGAGTTAGTAATTTAGAAAATATGTATAATAATAATATTTCATATTCTAATACAAATTATAACAGTTCAAATTATCAAATGATGTAAAGATAATTCAAAAGAATTATCTTTTTTGTTTAAAAAGTATTATTTATTCCATAATATATTAGGAGATGATTACATGGATATTAGAAGTCATATTAGAAAAAATTTTAAAGATGCGGATATTGATGAAATAAAATCATCAATTGTAGAATCTATAAAAGAGAATGATGAAATTACTCTTCCTGGACTTGGTGTATTTTTTGAAATACTATGGGATAGTAGCGATGAAAATAGTAGAGAGTATATTTTAAACACAATAAAAAGTCACATTTAGTGACTTTTTTTTAATACTTTAACTTTTTCATGGCTTCTATAATAATCATTATAACCATCATTTAAACCCATAATATACATAGTTTTTTCTTCATATGATGATTGCTTTTCATTACCTTTTTCTATGTCATCACTTGCCATTTTCATTCCATAGTTATAACCTCTATCATATAATTCTGAACCCTTATAATTTGTAATTTTTTTTCTCATAGTAAACCTCCTTTTCGTTATATAATACCACATTTTTTTATTATTGCAAATTTTTAAGTTCAAATATGACTAATTGATATTTATCAAATCTTTTTTCTACGCGTGCTTTTACTTTTATAAATGAGCTTTCTACTACATTTATATTTTTATATGTTTTAGGAAAAATAGCTGCATCAATTTTAGATATTTCATCATTACATGTTAAAAAACACATTTTCTCATTATTTTTAGTAATGACTTCTCTTATATTTTCAACATATAAAATTAAATCTATTGTTTTATCAAAATACTTATCGATTTCGCTTAATGATATTGATATATTATTTTTTATTTTATATTTTGTTATTGGGTTATTTTTTAAATAAAATCCAATAACATCTTTTTCTTTTTTTGAAAGTGTAAATTCATCATACTCTTCATACTCTTTTAATAACGGTTTTGGAGCTTCTTTATCTATATTAGATAACATTGAATAATTCATTATTAAATCTATATTTTCATTTATAGTTTTTATATTTGTACCTAAATTTATAAAACATCCTGCATTATTTAAATTTAATAAACAATTTGAATCAACATTAACTCTTGATACAAAATCAAATATATCAATAAATTTAGATTTTGTTCTTTCTTGTATTATTTTATCAACAATAAATCCTACGCCTTTTATTATTCCAAATGGTACTCTGAGTGTATCATTTTCAATACTATATAAACTATTACTACAGTTTATATCTGGTGGTAATATTTTTAAATCAAATAAAATTGATTCATTAATATATTTTTTTGTAGATGAACTACTGCCTATTGAATCATCAAGTAATTCTTTCATAAAAAATTGTGTATAATGTGCTTTTAGATATGCCATTGTATATGAAATAGTCGAATACGCTACAGCATGAGCTTTATTAAAACCATAAGATGAGAATTTTAAAATTAAATCATAAATTTTATTTACGATTTCTTCTTTATATCCTTTTTCAATTCCTCGTTTTATAAATTTATTTTTTTCTTCTAACATTATATTTTGTTTTTTCTTACTCATTGCTCTTCTTAAAACATCAGCTTCTGCATATGTATAACCTGCTATAACATTTGCTATCATCATAATTTGTTCTTGATATACAATTATTCCATAAGTACTTTTTAATATTGGTTCTAAATCTTGATGAAAGTAATCTATTTTTTCTAAATTTCTTTTTCTTTTAATATATAAATCAATATTATCCATTGGTCCTGGTCTAAATAATGCATTTGCTGCAACTATATCTTCAAAATTACTTGGTTTTAATTTTTTCAAGAAATTTATCATACCATTAGATTCAAATTGAAATATTCCAAGTGTATTTCCTTTACTAAATACTTGTAAAGTTTTTAAATCATTTAATGGTATATTTTTTATATCAAGATTATTTATTTTTTTTACAATATTATTTATTAGTGTTAAATTACTAACAGCAAGTAAGTCCATTTTTAGTAATCCAAATTCTTCTAAATGATCTTTTGAATAACATGATACATAATTTGAATCTGTTTTTTTTATTGGAATATATAAATCTAAATCATCTTTGCACATTAAAATACCTGCTGCATTTATACTTGTATTTTTCTTAATACCTTCTAGTTTTAAACATACATTATAAAGATTTTGTAGTTTATTAAATTCAATAAATTCTTTTATTTTTTTATAATTATCTTCTAAGTTTAATTTTGAATCTATTAATTTTGTTAATCTATCAACTGTTTTAGTATTAATATCCATTACTTTTGCAACATCTCTAATAACCTGCTTAGATGAAAGTGTACTAAAAGTAATAATTGACGCTACTTTTTTTATTCCATATTTATTTATACAATAGTTTATTACATCTATTCTTCTATTATCTTCAAAATCAACATCAATATCTGGCATTGTTATTCGTTCTGGATTTAAAAACCTTTCAAATAATAGATTATTTCTTATTGGATCTATTTCCGTAATAAATAATAAGTACGCTACTAAAGAACTTGCAGCAGATCCTCTTCCTGGACCTACTAAAATATTATTGTTTTTAGCAAACATTACATAGTCTTGGACTACTAAAAAGTAATTACAAAATCCCATTTTATTTATTATGGATAATTCATATTTTAATCTATCTAAATAAATTCTTGGAACGCTTTGTCCAAATCTAACTTTTAATCCTTCAATACATTTCTTTTTTAGTAATTCATATGGATTATCATCATATATAACTAATAAATCTTTATATTTAGGTATTTTTAAATTACAATTTGAATAAATAAAATCATAATTATTTGAATCAAATGATTTAAAATATTTATCCTTTTCTACTTTTACTTCTGTAACTAATTTTGATTCTTTAATTGCTGTTAAAAATGCATGGTATTTATAATCTTCTTCATTAAAATATAATACTTCATTAAAGTATATTGTATTTCTATCTGTATAATTTTTATCTACATATCCTTGAAATATATATTTATATATTTTATTTAATGTAAAATATAATGTATCTGAATCTTGTGGTAAAATGCATATTAAAGATTTACTATATTTTTCTAAGTCATTTACATTTACTAATCTTTCTCCTGATATTGTATATAGTTTGCATAAATTTGTATATCCAGTATTATCCATACAATATAATACAATTTTATTATTATCTAATAATAGTTCTAATCCAATAACGGGTTTAATATCATTAGATATACAAGCATAGTAAAAATCAAGTACTCCATACATAGTATTATCTGCAATAGCTATGGCATTATATTTCATTTCTTTGGCGTACCTTATATAATCATCAATTTTAATCATCGATGACAATAAACTATTATGTGTTTTTACATATAATGGAGCATATTTCATTTTACCACCCTAATTCCATTTTACTATATTTTTTAATATTTTCAAGCAAAAACATTTGACTTATAATAAATATTATGGTAAAGTTATAAGGCATAGATGAAATCTCAAGAAGGAGGGTTAATATGGCAAAAAAATTAACAAGTAAAACACCTTTATTTGGAAATAGAAGATCACACGCATGTAATGCGACAAGACATGCTCAAAAACCAAACTTACAAAAAGTAACATTAGATAATGGTGAAAAGGTTAGAATCAGTGCAAGAGAACTTAGAACATTAAATAAAGTTAGTAAAAAAAATACTGAAAATGTTGCATAATTAAAAACTGTTAGAAATCTAACAGTTTTATTATGCCATTTTTGTTTTTAATTTTTGTAATATCTTTTTTTCATATCTCGATACTTGGACTTGTGACATTCCAAGTTTTTGTGCTACCTCACTTTGAGTTAAATCATTTAAATACCTCATATCAATTAATTCTTTTTCTTGTTTATTTAGCTGTTTTAATTGATTTTTTAATTCTATTAAATCATTAATATCTACTTTATTTTCACTTGCTACTGTTTCATATAGTGATAGATTATCATCAGTTTTTTCATCAAGACTATGAATTACTGATGGAGAATTTAATGCTTCACTTATTAGTGTTTCAGGTATTTCTAAGTAATTACTTAATTCATTAATTGTTGGTTTTCTCATTAATTTTTGAGATAAAACTATATAGGCTTTTTCAATTGATAAATTTAATTTTGTTATGTCTCTACTAATTTTTATTCCTTTATCTTCTCTAATATATCTTTTCATTTCACCTAATATGTATGGGTAAGCATATGTACTAAATTTAGCGCCATAACTTTCATCATATCTCTTATATGCTTCCATTAATCCTATACACCCTGCTTGAAATAAGTCTTCTTTATTTTGATAGTTTTCAAAATAATGAGAAATTGAGTAAATTAAATTTTTATAATCTTCTATATTTTCCATGTTCCACCTATACAATAGAAAATGTAGATAGTTCATTATCTATTTCAATTAAATAATTTAATAAACTACTCTTTTCTATTTTCTTTCTAATATTTTTATTTATACCACAGATAAAACATTCGCCTTTATTTATTTTTACTAATTCATAACTATAAAGTAGACAATTAATTCCTTTTTTATCTATTAGATTTAAATTATCTAAATTAAATACTACTTTTTTTATTCCATTATCAATAATCATATTATTAACGCTTTTATGCTTTTGATATGTATTTTTTGTAAACTCACCACTTAGTCTAATGAATAATATTCCTTTTCTAAATTCATTATTAATTTCTAACAATGTATCACCCCTTTGATATAATTTAGCACATAATTTTTTTATTTTATACATGTTCGACAAAACTAGAATTTTTTTTAAAAATACATAAAAAAAGAAAAATATACTATTTTCCTTTATTCTTGACATTATTTGTTAAAAGATATAATTCTTCGAGTAATTTATTATTACATGATTTATAATTACTTAATTCTAAATGAGTATTTGAATCTATTTCATGAGGTAGACTTTTTATATCTATATTACTAAAACAATATTCTAATCTTCTAAAATATCTAAGTAGTTTATCAGATATATTTCTTTGTATCATCTCATGATTTTCTTGATAATCATGCATAATATTATTTAATGTTTCTACATCTTTTCCCTTACTTTTTAATAGATTTATTCTGACTAAAAAGTTTATTTCTTTAGCGTTATATCTCACTGGTAAAAAGCTAGGTACACATACTTTTTTTATCCCTAAATCATTTAATATTGATAAAGTTATTGTAATTGCTGCTAGAGCTGATGGACTTATTCCAGTTAAATTTTCTGGATTATTAATATTATCTTTTACATTCTCATTAAAATTCTCATTTACTTTAAATAATAATCTATGTATCTTTTTTTGATACTTTAAATTTTCTTGTGTTATTTCTTTTTTGTCCTTTTCCTGTTGAACAGCATAAATATAGCATGTATCATTACTTATACCAAATCTAACTATAGGAAATTCATAATATAAATTATCTTTAATTGCTTTTATATACATTGAATGTGGTGTTTCTTCATACAGTGGTTCTTTTCTTATTTGTATATTAATGTTACTATCTAATATTTCACTATATGTATCTTTTTCTATATTAATACTATTTGTTAAAAAATCAATATATCTATTTATATATTCTACTGGATTATTAAAATCATCTACAGTAGCATTATTCCAAAGTAAGGTTAAAATAGATTTATCATAATTAATACTATCATCCATTGTTCCTTTATAAAATGAGTGCGCTAAAGAATAGTATTTTAATAATGCTTCATTAAATTTATCTTTATCTTTTATCATTAATGTTGGTATTAATAAAGAACTATTATTTTTAATTTTTTCATTAATTCTATACATTATTCTACCGTGCACATTTGTTTCAAATAAAACATTATACATCATACCACAATCAACTCTACCAAAAGACGCTTCTTTTATTATTTCATTGTAAAATAAATCTAACATACTCTCACCTATTTTTAGTATATCATATTTTTTAGGACAAAATAAATTTTTTTTATTATTTCATATTATTAAACTGGAGGTAATTATGTTTAAAAAACTAATTCATTATTTATTTGATAATTTTTATATTTTTACTGCTGCTTATTCTAATAATGTATTTCCTGATCCTTTATCTAAAGAGGAAGAAGAAGAACTTGTTAAATTAACTAAAAATGGTGATAAAAAAGCTAGAGACAAATTAATTGAACATAATTTACGTTTAGTAGCACATATTGTAAAAAAATATGATCATAGAAAAGAAGATATGGATGATTTAATAAGTATTGGGACAATTGGTTTAATAAAGGGTGTTGATAGTTATTCATATAAACATGGGACACGTATTACAACATACTGCGCTAGATGTATTGAAAATGAAATATTAATGCATTTTAGAAGTGATAAAAAAAATAATAAAAATATAAGTATAAATGAATCTATAGGATTTGATAAAGAAGGAAATGAAATAACTTTTTTAGATATTTTAAAAACACCGAAACCAGATTTTGCTCTTGATTTACATACTAAGAATAATATAAATCTTTTAAAGGATTATTTTAATGTTTTAACACCAAGAGAAAAAGAAATAATTATTAAAAGATATGGTTTAAATGATAGTGATGAAGTTACACAAAAAGAAATTGCAAAAGAGATGAATATATCAAGAAGTTATGTTTCTAGAATTGAAAAACGTGCACTTACTAAAATGCTTAGAGAGTTTATTAAAAATAAAAATTAAGGCTTATTTTTAAGTCTTAATTTTTCTTCAAATGGAATTAATCCATAATCACTATTGTAATAATTTGGAAATTCATTTAAATGTGCAAGCGCTATTTTAGCAGTTAATTCTAAACTATCGTTTGTAACATTTGTAAATGGGTTTATTTTTCCATGTTCAAGTTCAATATTTAAACCTGTTAAAAAATCATTAATACTAAATTTATCGAATTTAATACCTAATTTTTTTGATATATATAACGCATCATTTAATGTAAACATTATATCACCAATGTAATATATGCTTTATTTTGTAATACGTTCAACTTTTAAATTAGTCTTATGTCCATTTATATCAAATTCATTATTTATAGTTTCATCTATAACTATTTCTTTAGCAAGAACTTCCTTTTTGATAAAATCACTACAATTATTTATAGTTTTTGTTACTTCTTCATCACCATTATAATAAAGAACTATTCTATCAGTTATTTCAAAATCACTATCTTTTCTTAAATTTTGTACTTTTGAAACAATTTCACGAGCAATTCCTTCCTCAATTAATGATTCATTTAATGTAGTATTTAATATTACAAAATTATTATTTTCATATACTACATCAAATCCATCTTTAGAACTAATTCTAATATCTACCATGCTAGGTGTTACTACAACATCTTCATTATCTAATGTTATATTTATATTTTCACCATCGTTTAATTTATTTATTTTTTCAGCACTTAGATTTGCAAGTATCTCACTAAATAATTTTATTTTTGGTCCAAACACTTTACCCACTTCTTTGAAGTTTGGTTTAACCATAAAGTTCATATATGTATCTAGATCTTTTATAAATGTTACTTTCTTTACATTTAATTCTTCTTCTATAAGTGGAATTAAATCCTCAATTAAATCTTTATTTTTACCATCAATTAAACATTCACTTAAAGGTTGTCTAACTTTTATTTTACATTCTTCTCTTAGATTTCTTCCAAGACTAATTAGTGTTCTTACTAAATCCATTCTAGATTCAATAGTATCACTTATATATTTTTGATCATATGTTGGATAATCTTGTAAATGAACTGACTTTTTATTTGTTAATTTTGTATAAATTTCTTCTGAAACAAATGGTACAATTGGCGCGATTAATCTACAAATTCCTTCTAATACTTCATAAGTAGTTTGATAAACGCTCATTTTACTATTATCTAAATTGCTAGACCAGAATCTATTTCTATTTCTTCTTATATACCAATTAGATAAATCTTCAGAAACAAAGTTTTGAATATCACGTACTGTATTTGTTAAATCATAATTATCCATGTATTCATTTACATTTTTTACAAGTCTATTATATTTTGATAATAACCATTTATCAATTTCTTCAATATCTTCATAATCTACATTTATTTTTTCTATTTCAATATTATCAGCATTAGCATACATTTCAAAGAAACTGTATGTATTTTTTAATGTTGATATGAATTTAGAATATGTATCTTTTAATCCATCTTCATCAAATTTAATTGGAGTCCATACTGGTGATACACTTGGTAAATACCATCTTATTGTATCAGCACCATATTTTTCTATTATACTAAATGGTTCAATAGCATTTCCTCTACTCTTATGCATTTTTTTACCATATTTATCTAGTAGTAAATCATTTACAAGTACATTTTTATATGATGATTTTCCCATTACAAATGTTGATATTACAAGTAAAGTATAGAACCATCCTCTTGTTTGATCCACACCCTCAGCTATAAAATCAGCAGGAAATTGTGATTCAAATAATTCTTTATTTTCAAATGGATAATGATATTGAGCAAATGGCATTGCACCACTATCAAACCAACAATCAAGTACATCAGTAATTCTATTCATTGTACTACCACATTTACTACATTTAATATGAATATCATCAACATATGGTCTATGAAGTTCAACAGTATTATCTAGTTTTTCTATTGATTTTTCAATTAATTCTTTTCTAGAACCAATACATTCTACATGTCCACAACTACAAGTCCAGATTGGAATTGGTGTACCCCAATATCTATTTCTACTGATACCCCAATCTACCATATTTTCAAGCCAGTTAGCAAATCTCTTTTCACCAACAAATGCTGGATGCCAATTTATTTTATTATTTGCTTCTATAATTGCATCTTTATATGCTGTTGTTTTTATATACCAACTTGGTTTAGCATAGTATAAAAGTGGTGTTTTACATCTCCAGCAATGTGGATAGTTATGTTGAATTTTTTGTTTTTTAAATATTTTATCTTCTTTTGCTAAATATTTAATAATATCTACTTCAAGTTCTGAATCAACTACTAATCTTCCTTTAAAAGGTCCATCTATGTATTTACCATCTGGTCCAACAGGATTTAATACTGGTAAATCATATTTTTTACCAACATTATTATCGTCAACTCCAAATGCTGGAGCAATATGTACTATGCCTGTACCATCATCTTTAGTTACATAATCTGCAAGTGTTATATAAAATGCTTTTTTATCAACTTTTAAAAATGGCATAAATTGTTCATATTCAATACCTTCTAAGTCTTTTCCTTTATATTCTTCAAGCACTCTATAGTCTTCACCTAAAACTTGATCTGCAAGTGTTTTAGCAACTATATATTTTTTTCCATTTAATTCTGCTTTTATGTAATCAAAATTTGGATTTACACAAGCTGCAACATTAGCAAGTAATGTCCATGGAGTTGTTGTCCAAACTAGTATGTAAGTATCTTTTTCATTTTTTAATTTAAAAGGTACTGTAACTGTGTTTACACTTATTTCTTTATATTCTTGAGCGACTTCATGGCTTGATAAACTTGTACCACATCTTGGACAATATGGAGTTACCTTAAATCCGTTATATAATAATCCTTCATCAAAGTATTTTTTTAATATCCACCAAATTGTTTCAATGTAGTTATTATCATATGTTATATATGGATTATCAATATCAATAAATTGACCCATTTTATCTGTTAAATCTCTAAATGCAGATTCATTTTCCCATACACTTTCTCTACATTTTTTATTGAATTTTTCTATTCCATATTTTTCGATATCAGTCTTACCACTAAAACCAAGTTCTTTTTCAACTTGTACTTCTACTGGAAGTCCATGAGTATCCCAGCCAACTTTTCTTAAAACTTTATAGCCTTTCATTGTTTTGTATTTACAAAAAGCATCTTTTAATTCCTTTGCAACCATGTGATGTACACCAGGTTTCCCATTAGCAGTAGCAGGTCCATCATAAAAGACAAAGTTTTCACAATCTTTTCTATTATCAATAGAAAGTTGTAATATATTTTCTTCTTTCCATTTTTTAAGTATTTTTTCTTCTACTTTATTAATATTACCCTTTTCTAAACTTTTAAATTTACTCATAAATACCCTCCTATCAAAAAAAATCCTTACAAATATAAGGACGATTTATCGCGGTACCACCTTATTTCATAAAGACTTTATGCACTTAATTACTATAACGCGTAACCGTTTTATCTTTTAAATAAAAACATCAAGAGTGATCTATATAATTTATTGTTGTTCATTTTCACCAAACATGAACTCTCTATAAACGTTTAAATTATACCGTCTCTATCATATGTTATAAATTTATACTATCCATTTCATCTACTACTTCTAATTGGGCTTCAATAATATCCTTAATACGACGTTTAAAAATATTAATGTTTCTCTTTAAAGTATCTGCCTCTTGTTCAGTTTTTTCAGCTCTAAGTAAAGCTTCATTGACAATGCGATTTGCACTTCTTTTTGCATCATCAATTATAACCTCACTTTCATTATGCGCCGAAAGTTTGATTTGCTCAGATGCACGTTGTGCCATTACTAATGCATTTCTAAGACTAGATTCCATTCTTTCATATTGTTGTAAACTTTGTCTCATTTTATCAACTTTTTCTAGTTCTTTTTCAAGTTCTAGAATTTTTTGATCTTTCTTTTTAATGTCATCTACCATATCTTCAACTTGCTTAATAACTTGATCTAAAAAATTATTTACCTCTACTGGGTCATAGCCACGAAGTGTTCTATTAAATTTTTCCATACTTCACCTCTGCTGGCGCTAATTATTTTAGCACACAAATTCTATTAAATCAATACTACCATTCAATATTTATATCATTATTATCGTGAATATCTTTACCTTCAGTTTCATCTGTAATTTTTCCTTGTACATTTATGTTATTTGGTGTACATAAGAATATACCTCCACCTATTTTTTGAAGGTCTCCTCCAATCGCATAAATTGTACCTGATAAAAAGTCAACGATTCTTTTTGCTTGATCAGATGTAACTCTTTTTAGATTAACTACTACTGTATTTCTAGATTTTAATTGATCTGCTATTTGTTGAGATTCAGAGTATGCTCTTGGTTCTAGCAAAATCATTTTACCCTTTCCATCATTTTCTTGTAAAGCTTCTTCTGGTTTTAATTCATAGAATCCATTTTCTGCATCAGCATTAGAAAATACATCCTCTTCTTGTTGAAACCATTTTTTTATATTTAATGCCATAATTTCCTCCTCATATTCTTTGCTACCCTACATCTAATTTTATCACATATATTTAAAATTTCCAAACTATTTTTTATATTTATTTAATTTTTTTTATATTGATAACCAGTGGTTCTAAATTTTTCTTCCAATTTTGTTTCAATGTATCTTTTTATATATACTTCAAATGGTGAACTCTTTTCTAAATCATATTCATTTACTGCATTAATAAATTCTTCAACAATACATTTATATATATATTCATTTGATAAATTAAACTCTATTTGAAATTTTTTCATTAAAGGAAATATTAATGGTGAATTATATTCTATTATATATCCTAAATATTTCTTATTTCCTCTATAGTATTCTCTAAGCAGATTTCTATTATATTCATCATTATTGTTCATTTTTTCACCTCACTATATTTTAAGAAGATAATAAAAAAAAGTGATAAAAATCACTTTAAAATTCTATTTGCTTTTGAATATACTTTTCTATTTCATCTACATTTAATGTTATTTGTTCCATTGTATCTCTATTTCTAATTGTAACAGTATTATTATTTAATGTATTATCATCAATAGTTATACAAAATGGTGTTCCTATTACATCTTGTCTTCTATAACGTTTACCAATATTTCCAGATTCATCATATGTTGTTGTAAATACTTTTGATAATCTTTTATATATTTCATTAGCTTTTTCTTGATGATATTTTTTTACAAGTGGAAGTATTGCTACTTTATATGGTGCTAATGAAGGTATAAAATGCATTACTTCTCTTGTTGTACCATCTTCTAATGTTTGTTCTTCATAATTATCACATAAAATTGCAAGTAATAATCTATCACAACCTACTGATGGTTCAATAACATATGGAATATACTTTTCATTTGTTTCAGGATCTAAATATTTTAGTTCTTTTCCCGAATGATTTGAATGAACTTTTAAATCATAATCTGTTCTATCAGCTATTCCCCATAATTCTCCAAAACCATTTGGATAATTATACTCAATATCTGTTGTAGCGTTGCTATAAAAAACTAATTCTTCTTTTTTATGTTTTCTTAATCTTAAGTTGTTTTCTTTAATACCTAGATCTTTTAAAAATTTCATGCAGTATTCTTCAAAATATTTAAACCATTCTATATCAGTACCTGGTTTACAGAAAAATTCATATTCCATTTGTTCAAATTCTCTTGTTCTAAATATAAAATTTCCTGGTGTTATTTCGTTTCTAAATGCTTTACCTATTTGACCTATACCAAATGGCACTTTAGCTCTCATTGTTCTTTGAACATTTAAAAAATTTACAAATATACCTTGAGCAGTTTCTCCTCTTAAATATACTTTATTTTTTGTATCTTCTGTAACACCCATATGTGTTTCAAACAATAAATTAAATTGTCTTATACTTGTAAAATCACAAGAGCCACATTTTGGACAAGCTATTTTATTGTTTTTAATGTAGTCTTGTAATTGTTCATTACTCCAACCATCGCCAGTTTCTTCACCTTTTGAAAATTCTTCAATTAATTTATCCGCTCTATGTCTTGATTTACATTTTTTACAATCAATTAACGGATCTGAAAATGAGGATACATGCCCTGATGCTACCCATACTTCTGGATTCATAAGTATAGCAGCATCTAATCCATAACTAAGTTCATTTTCTTGAACAAATCTTTTCCACCATAATTTCTTTATGTTATTTTTAAGTTCAACACCAAGTGGACCATAATCCCATGTATTAGCAAGTCCATCATATATTTCACTTCCTTGGAATATAAATCCATATTGTTTAGATAAATTAACTATTTTTTCCATACTAAGTTCACTCATAATTTTTCTCCTTTTTAGTTGTTAAATAACATATATATTTTATTATAATAGATAACATAAGTCAATTTTGATTTAAAAAGTTTTGATTTTTTTTAATTTTTTATTGACTTTGGCTAGAATTCTAGTATAATCCTAAATTTATCACTTTTAGAAATGAAAAAACTCCCTGTACCTTATTTTAAAAGGTTTTTGGGAGTTTTATAATGTATGAAAAAATGCGTACATTTTCTATTTTTTTGTGAATTGAAAAATTTTTTTCATTTTTTTATTTTCTATTATTTCATAGGAAGTGTCAAAGCCTATTTTATTATGTAATTTATCTAGTAAGTCTGTTCTTTCGTATAGTGGAGAATAACCCAAATCATTCTCATTTTTAAAATTGTAATTTCTAAGTGTATCGATAATTTGCTCAGTACTATATTCTTCATCTAGTATTTTTTCTAAATATCTATATATAGTTAAAGCTAAAAAGCAAGTAATAAAATGAGCTTTAATTCTATCATCTCTAGATAAGTATACAGGTCTTGATTTGAAATCAGTTTTCATGATCCTGAAAGATTCTTCAATTTCCCACCTTCTAGAATTAACTTTAATTATATCTTTAACATTATCTTCTAAATTAGTACATACTGCATATAAGCCATCATATCTAGCTTCTTCATTTATAATATCCTGATTAATACTATAATAAGTTTCAGAAGCAACCTCACCATTTTCAGTAGTATCAATTTCACTTATAAATCTTTTAGGATCATTTTGTTTTGCTTTTCCAATTTTACTTGGATTTTTATCGATTAGTTTTTGAGCTCTTTCTACTTGTCTTTGTCTAATATTTTTTTGATATTCTTGATACTTAACAGAGTAGGTTACAATTAGTCTTTGTTCAATACCATTCTCTTTAATCCATCTTTCTTTATAAAAAGTTTTATCTCTATATAATTCTATTAATTCATTGTTGTCTCTTAATTTAGAGATGTTATATGTTTTATCATTTTCAGGTAGTTTCCATCCTTTAGTTAAATCCAAAGCCCATTCTTTTAAAAACTCTTTTAATTTTTTTATAGACTGAGTAGTAATAAATTTTCTTCCACTAATATTATTAAATTTTCTATTGGCATTAGAAGCTAATCCTGCATCAGTACAAACAACAAATTGTGATGTTTCAAAATCTTTTATAATTTTTTCTTCTAGAGGTTTTAAAGTAACTTGTTCATTGGTATTACCTGGAGTAATATCAAAAGCCATTGGAATACCATCACCATCCATAAACAAACCCATTTGAACAATAGGATTAGGCCTGTTTTCTTTTGATTTGCCATACTGTTTTAATCCATCTTCCTGTTCAATTTCAAAGAAGAAATTAGTACAGTCATAATATAAAACTTTATTATTTCTTTTTAAATAATTATTACTATTTTTATAAAGCTGTGACTGAATAAAATCATTTTCTTTACAAATAACTTCTAGAGCTCTAAGAATATGATTATATTCAAAACTAGGCCCTTCAATAAATTTTTTTGAAAGTTCTAATGTCCTTAATTTAGATGAAGGATAAATAATTCTTGAGTAAATTAAATTAGATAATATATTATTTAAATTATATTTAAATTGATATTTATCAGAAATAGTATTGCATATCTTATCTAAACCTAAGTCATAATATATTTTTTGTAAAAAGAGGTAACCACCATTAAAAGTATATTTTTTATTTTTATCTAATTTTTTAGTCGGAGATTTTTTTAATACAATTGGTAAATTTTCTTCTTTAATTTTTTTGTTCAAATTATTAACATATTTTTTTAACCATTCTAATGGGTCCTCATTATTTGATCTCGATTTTATTTTATCAATAGTACCAAGATTTTCATATATTTTAGTAGTTCTTTTACCATTAATATTAACGTCATATATTATTGCATACTGTTCAGTATTTTTTGTTTTTGATTTTCTAATCCTCATATACACCTGTACCTTTCATATATATTATATCAAATATACGATAATGTACGCAAGGTAAAAATAAAAAATTTGACAAAAAAATAACCATTTTTCAATGGATTTATAGATTTTTAGATTTTAAAAGTGATAAATTCCCGTTTTTCTATATCAACCTTTTTAGATTTGCATTTTAGGTCTTCCTTTATTTTATCAATATAATCTGTTGATAAACATAAATATAAAAATTCAAGAATCATAAGCAGAATTTCCAAGACTAAAGATTCTAAAAATTTTTCAAAATGCTCATCCTTAGTTTCTTTTGTAATAATTATTTTACTTTCATCTTCTTTTCTTATAACTGCCTCTATATATCCAATATTATCTTCTTCATTTATATTTCCAATAAATTCTACCTTCTCCTGCATATTATATGAGACTATATTAAAAAGTTCCTTCAATTTTTCATTGCTTAACTCTTGTCCTTTTAAACTTAAAACTTTTTTCATATCGTCTTTATCTATTTTGTAAATATACTTCTTTCTTTTGTAATTACCTTCATTCGTCTGTACCCAATTAGTATAATAATATAAATAACTTTCTATATTATACTCTCCTTTATCATCTATTTGCTCCACATTTCCATCATTATCTATGTGTGTAGTTATTACAGGATGCCTTTCAACGCTATTTAATTTAAAAGGATTCCATCCATTTACAGTGGTTATTATTGAACCTGCAATAGGAATTGCTAAAACTGCAGCACTAAATCTAGATATCGCACTAATTTTTTTCATATTACATTTTAAATTACAAATTTTATTTTCTTTTTTACCTTTTTCTATCTTTTTTTGTAACCTTACTATATCAAGTGGTAATTCCTCTAATTTTCCTAAATCCATATATATCCCCCTAAAAACTATTGAATATTATATATAAATTGTTGATACAAGTCAACCATTATGATAATATAATATACAAGGTGATTTAAGTGAGTGAATATATTAAAAAATACATCGAAAATGAAAAAATTAAAAACGATATCATTGATGAAATATCATCTAAAACTGATTATATAAATTGGGTAATTAACTATTCAAAAAATAAAAAAGAATTTTACAGTGATGATTATTTTTATCATTTTGATATACTTGATGAAGAAAGTAAAACAAATATTGAACATTTATGTTTCTTATATGATGCTATAGATAGATATTCAAATAAAAATTATATCTATCCAACAACAACAGAGTTTGGAAACTACTATAAAATTAAATATAACAATCAAGGATTTCAAATTGGATTCATGGCAAGCCAAGGAATAATTTTTTACTGCAAAAAATGTCAAATAGATGATTCATTTTTAGACTTTAACGATTTAATAAACAACAAAAAGCAAAAAAAAGTTGAAGCAATTAATAATAATTTAAAGCAAATATCTGATAAAATAATATCTGCTTATAATAGTGGCGCATCAATTGATGCTATAAATGACACAATAAATCAAACTTTAAATAATTTAACTAATAAAAATAAAGTATTAATCAAAAAATAGCAAGTAATGATGTTAAACCTATTTAGGAGACATCACAACTTGCTTTTTTTAATCAAATAATTTTTTCTGCATTCCTTCACTATCATCTAAATACATTTTATATAAATTATATATATCAGTATCTTTATAATCTATTTCTTTAAAATTATTATCTAAATCTAAAATTACACCATTTCTATAACTAATTAATATTGGTGAATGAGTAGCAATAATAAACTGACTACCTTGTTTAACTAAATCATCAATTAGACAAAGTAAAGATAACTGTCTTTGTGGTGAAAGAGCTGCTTCTGGTTCATCTAAAATATAAAGACCATGATCCCTAAATTTATTTTGAACTAACTTTAAAAATGATTCACCATGACTACATTCATGCAAATTACCACCATAACTTTTATATAAACTATAAAAGCCATCTTCTTCAACTAATCTTTGTACTTCAGATGAAAAATTATAAAAACTTTCCGCTCTTAAAAAGAATTTTAATTTAGGTTTATTATATGTACTAACGGTTAAATAATCCGATAAATTTGAAGTAGTATTTTTAGTATTATATCTAAAATTTTCAGTACCACCTTCAGCAGGTAATCCTAAAGATACAGCAATGCTTTCAATGAATGTAGATTTACCAACACCATTTTCTCCTACAAAAAATGTAACAGGTGACTTAAATTCTAATTCATCAAAATTCTTAACTACATCTATATTAAAAGGATATATATTAAAATCTTTTATACTATCTCTATCAAGTGAAATCCTTTTTACAATTAAATTACTATCAATTCCCATAGTACCTCCTGTATTTCTTATTTACTTAATTATATCATTTCTAATTATCTTAAACAATTTATATTTATTTAATAATTTCATCAACTTTTTTAATTAACAAATTAGATACATCTTTATCATTAATCATAGTAATTGAAAATGTCTTATATCCAATTCTATTTATACTAGATCCACAATGATATACCTCTTTTTTATCTATTATAAAATATCTATCGTGAAAAGTATTATTAAATATTACTTTTAAATTATGATATTGCTTATTATATTTAATAATATCTTGTTCTGTTAATAAATTA
>Ga0310691_10001464_pt1 | contig 35867 bp, 32 predicted proteins | sample 176DNAGHGlowgp2_FD_203887 | JGI IMG/M metagenome (GOLD analysis project Ga0310691, IMG submission 203887) | Sheep rumen microbial communities from Palmerston North, Manawatu-Wanganui, New Zealand - 1766 DNA GHGlow gp2 (v2) (version 2) | ecosystem: Host-associated > Mammals > Digestive system >... | reverse complement strand
AGACTCCTCCGGAAGTCCGACGGCAGAAGCTCCGCTAAAGTGCATCACCAGTCCCACAATCACCATCGGCAGAAATGCCCATAGCAGAAAGACAATCAGCTTTTTCGTATTCATCAGTTTGTCTAAATTCCGATTTATCGGCGTGAAGATAAGAAGAATGGCCGTTCTATCCAAAAGCAAAAAATGGGGAAGGTCTCTTTCTAACCGTGACACCTTCCCCGGTAAATATGGCCTACAGTACCTCAGGGGGCAGAATGAGCGGGGAAGGTCCGGCCCTTAAAAAGAGACCTTCCCCAGAACAGTGCGCGAATTGCTGGCGTAGGGACAATGGGAATACGAGGCCCGAAGGGCCGAGGCGCCGTGAGCCGTGCGTCGGGAAGGAGGAGTGAAGAGAAGGCGGGCCTCAGACCGCCCGGCGGAGACCGGGACGGAGCGCGAAGCGCGATGTCGGTAGGTCGGGAGCCGCGGGGGTAGCGAACGGAGCGTCAGGCGAAGTGAGCGGATAAGGGGGCAGCGCCCCCTCAAGGCGGAGAAACGAAGAACAGCAACCTGAAAGGCTGCTGTTCTTCGTTTCGTAGCGGGAGGCGGACTCGAACCACCGACCTCCGGGTTATGAGCCCGACGAGCTACCAACTGCTCTATCCCGCGATGTTTTGGACTGCAAAGGTAGCAATAATTTTTGACTTTCCAAATTTTCGGCCGGGCCGGCAGGCGGAAAGCTATCGGATCCGGATGTCGGTGTCCATGCGGGCGAAGACCTGCGGCTTGGTGATCTTCCTGAGCGCGGACACCAGCACATCTTCGTCCTTGGGGGCGTTCCCGACCATCTCGAGGAACTGCTCCATGGGGCTCAGCGGCTTGGGATAGCCCTTCACGTTCCACTTGGCGAGGTCCGGATCGCCGGCCGCCGTGGCGGCATAGCGGATGGCGTCCTCCAGGGTGCCGATCTCGTCCACGAGGTTGATCTTGAGCGCGTCGGCGCCGGTCCAGACGCGGCCCTGGCCAATCTCGTCCACGGTTTCCTTGGGAATGCCGCGGCCTTCGGACACGAGGGTGGTGAAGCGGTCGTACACGGCCTCGATGCCCGAGAGCATGAAGTCGTATTCCTCGGCGTCCAGGGGCCGCATCAGCCCGAACATGTCGCCGTGCTTGTGGGAGGTGACGCTTTCCACGCCCACGTGGGCGATATCCTTGGCGGTGCCGGAGAAGTCGGGTACCAGGCCGAACACGCCGATGGATCCGGTGAGGGTGGTGGCGTCGGAGAAGATCTTGTCGCAGCGGTTGGAGATCCAGTAACCGCCGGATGCGGCGTAGTCGCCATAGGATGCGACGAGGGGCTTGACCTCCTGGAGGCGGTCCAGTTCGTTCTTGATCTTCTCGGAAGCGGTCACGCTGCCGCCCGGGGAGTTGACGCGGAGCACCACGGCCTTCACGGTGGAGTCGGCCGCGACCTTGGCGATGACGGAGGCGAAACGGTCGCCGGCGATGTCGGCCTTGCCCTTGCCGTCGATGATCTCGCCGTCGGCGTAGATCACGGCGATCTTCTGCTTCGCCTTGCCGGGAAGGACCTTCGCATCGACGTAGTCCTTGAATGCGATCCACTTGATGTCCTTATACTTGTCGACGACGGCGAGGGTGGCGAGCTTGTCTTCCAGGCCCTTGCGGTCGAGCAGTTCGTCCACGAGCCGGCAGTCCACGAAATCCTGCGGCAGGCGCAGCTTAAGACCCTCGATGGCGGCATCCAGGTCATCGACGGTGATGCCGCGGCTTTCGGCGATCGTCGCGCCGAGCACCTCCCACATCGAGTCGATCATCCGCTGGTACTGCTCGCGGTTCTCGGGGCTGGCGCTGCTGCGGGTATACATCTCGCCGGCGGACTTGTATTTGCCGTGGCGGATCAACTGCACGTTCACACCCACGCGCTTAAGCAGGTCGCCCAGGAAGTACATCTGCGAGCCCACGCCGGTGAACTGCGGGGTCAGGCCCAGGCTGGAGTTCATATAGATCTTGTCGGACACGGAAGCGAGATACAGGCTCGCGCTGCCGGGGGATTCCATATAACTCACGACCGGCTTGCCGCTGGCGGTGCGGAAGCGCTCCAGGGCGACGCGAAGCTCGCCGAGCGCCGTTACGCCGGAGGCATTGCCGTCCGTGCGGAGGAAGATATATTTGACGGCCGGGTCCTCGGCGGCGGCGTTCACGGCCTGCACGGCATCCCAGATGCCGATGATGTCGGCGGGCGCCTCGCCGCCTGCGAACAGCGAGGCGGGATTGACGCTGCCCAGGGAGCCGCCGTCCTGAGACTGCTCGGCGATCACGACCTTGGAGAGGTCCAGGGAAAGGACGCCGGATTTGGGGAGGACTGGCTTGCCGCTGCCGGCGGCGGCCATCGCGCCGATCATCGCGAAGGTCAGGAAGAAGCTGACGATACTCAAAATCAAAATGCCGCAGATCACGGCAAGTACCATTTTGACAAAATCTTTCATCGGAAAAAGGATATTTTGGCAAAAGTAGTAAATTTGCAAAACTAATACAAAAACGATGGCACAGAAACCTTCCATCCCCAAGGGAACCCGCGATTTCGGCCCGCGCGAGGCGGCCGAGCGGAACTACATCTTCGACACGGTCCGTTCCGTTTTCCGCAGCTACGGCTACGCGCAGATCGAGACCCCCGCGATGGAGAACCTCTCTACCCTGCTCGGCAAATACGGGGAGGAAGGGGACAAGCTCCTGTACCGCATCCTGAACTCCGGCGACGCCTTTGCCGGCGCGGATTTCGAAAAACCCCTCACCCCTCAGGTGTGCGAGAAAGGCCTGCGCTACGACCTCACGGTGCCCTTCGCGCGCTTCGTCGTGCAGCACCAGGGCGAGTTGTCCTTCCCGTTCAAGCGTTTCCAGATCCAGCCGGTCTGGCGGGCGGACCGCCCGCAGAAGGGCCGCTACCGCGAGTTCTACCAGTGCGACGTGGACGCCATCGGCTCCCGCAGCCAGCTGTGCGAACTCGAACTGGTCCAGATCGTGGACGCGGTGTTCGCGAAGTTGGGCGTGCGCGTGCTCGTCAAGATCAACAACCGCAAGGTCCTGACCGGCCTGGCGGAGATCTGCGGCTTCCCGGACAAGGTGGTGGACATCACCGTGGCCATCGACAAGCTGGACAAGATCGGCCTGGACGCCGTCAAGGATGAAATGCGTGAAAAGGGCCTCACGGACGCCGCCATCGCGGTTCTCGAGCCGGTGCTGACGCTGAGCGGCGGCACGGAGGAGAAACTCGCGCGGATGCGTGCCCTGATGGGCGCTTCCGAAATCGGAATGAAGGGTCTGGACGAGCTGGAGGAGTTGTTCGGCCTGATTGCCGCGGCGAAGCTTTCCACCCCGGTGGAGATCGACCTGTCGCTGGCGCGCGGCCTCAATTACTACACCGGCGCCATCTTCGAGGTCAAGGCCCTGGACTGGCAGATCGGCAGCATCTGCGGCGGCGGCCGCTACGACAACCTCACCGGCATCTTCGGCCTGCCCGACATGTCCGGGGTGGGCGTGAGCTTCGGTGCCGACCGCATCTACGACGTGCTGAAAGGGCTGGACAAGTTCCCCGCGGACCTGGGCGGCTCGGCCACGCTGCTGTTTGCGAACATGGGCGCGGACGAGGTGCGCTACCTGCTGCCCGTCGCCGCCGCGCTGCGCTCGGAAGGGGTGTCCGTGGAACTCTACCCGGACGCTGCGAAGCTGAAGAAGCAGTTTGATTATGCGGAGCGCAAGGCCATTCCGTTCCTTTCCATCACCGGGGCTTCCGAGATGGAGCAGGGGATCGTGAATCTGAAGAACCTCGCTTCCGGCGAGCAGAAGTCCTTTGAGAAGGAAGACATCGCCGGCATCCGCGCTTTCCTACAGCAGTAACATCACCGCGAATACATAGAGCAGGAACGCCTGGAACTTCAGGCGGTCGCCGTTGTTCTCCGCCAGGAGCGACTCCGTCACGTCGATGGAGGCGAGTTCGGCGAGCTTCTGCTCGTCCGGCAGGCGGCGGATGCCCCATTTCGTGACGATCAGGCCGTCCTGGATATAGGCGGCGCCGCCGTTGGAGCGGTTCAGGGTGAGGAGTTTCTTGCGGTCCGCGAAATAGGTGGCGGACAGGATGCCGGGGGAGGAGACCGTCTCTTCCATCGCTTCCGGCGTGGAGGCGGCCAACACCAGCGGGGTGTAGCCCAGGCCGGCGGCGTTGCGCATCAGTTTTTCGATTTTCTCCCACTCCTGCGGGCCGAGTTTCTCGGGGGCATAGACCGAAACGGCCAGCAGGTCGCCTTCCATCAGCATTTCGTCCACGTACTCGCCGGCGGCGTCGCTCAGCGACAGGGTGGGCGCATTCTCGTCGGTCGGGTCCTCGATGTCTTCCGGGAGCATCAGTTCGGTGCCGGCCTTGAACGGGGTGAACTCCACCAGCGGGATCGACAGGGAGGAGTAGAGCAGGAAGAGGCAAACGGAGATGGCGACGATCGGGAAGCTGACATATTTGATCTTGCGCGTCTGTTCCTGCTTGCGCAGCGGCAGGCAGGCAATGGCCCAGAGGACCATCAGGACGACGTTCTTGAGCAGGCTCTGCAGGTGCGTCAGGTGGATGGCCTCGCCGAAGCAGCCGCAGTCCATCCGGGGATTCCTGAGGTAGAGGAAGAAGGTCAGGATGGTGAAGAAACCCAGCACCACGCCGGTGACGACGGCCACCACCTTGCGCCAGACGCCCGTGATGAGGGCGGCGCCCAGCAGGGTTTCCAGCAGGGCCATGCCCGAGCCGATGAGGCCGGAGATGCCCGTCAGGAAGTCGAGGTGCATGAACTTCAGGTATTCCTCCACCACGAGTCGCGCCCCCACGGGATCCATCAACTTGAGGACGCCCGCCAGGAACAGGACGAAGCCGATCAGGACGGCGCTAATCCTTCGGATAACTCTCATAGACGGTCTTGATTTTCAGGAAAATGTCTTCCGGAGGCAGCATCCCGCCTTCGGCGTCGCTGCAGTCCACGGGGATGAAATGCGGGTCCAGGGCGGCCTGGCGGCGGTACATGTCGCGTACGCGCCGCTGGAAGTCGATGTCCGCCTCGTGGATGTCCTGGCGGCCGCGCAGGTAACTGCGGTCGGCGCCGCCGCGCTGCGCTGCAAGGCTCTTCTCCACGAAGCCGATGGGAACGTCCAGGAAGATGTTGAGGTCCGGCCGCGGGAGGTCGAACTGCCCGTATTCGGTGTTGTTGATCCATTCGCGCAGTTCCTCGGCTTCGTCGGTCCGGGAGAGCTTCGCGCACTGGTAGGCGATGTTGGAATAGACATAGCGGTCCAGCAGCACGGTGCCGCCTTCGCGCAGCGTCCGGCGGATCTGCGGAGCCGCGTCGTGGCGGTCCTCCGCGAAGAGGAGGGCGACCAGCTGCGGATGTACGTGCTCGATCGAGCCGAAGCCGCCGCGCAGGAACTTCCCGATCAGCGCGCCGTACACGGGGGCGTCGTAGCGCGGGAAATGGATGTATTCCAGCCGGGGGCAGACGGACTCCAGGTATTCCCGGAACATTTTAACCTGGGTGGACTTGCCCGCTCCGTCCAGGCCTTCCAAAACGATGAGCATAACCCTACAAATATAAGCAATCTTCCGCATTTTTCGGAGTTTTGCTTATTTTTGTACTATGGCAAAGATCATGGCTGTCGTCAACCTGACCCCGGATTCCTTTTTCGCTCCGAGCCGGGTCCGTGCCCGCGAGGCGGCGGACCGGGTCCGCCTGCTGCTGGACGCCGGGGCGGACCTGATTGACCTGGGTGCCGTGTCCACGCGCCCGGGCGCCGCGGATGTGAGCCTGCGGGAGGAATGGCGCCGCCTCTCTCCCGTGGTGCGTGCCTGGGACCGCGGCGTCCCCCTTTCGGTGGATACCACCCGCGCGGAAATCGTCCGCCGGGTTTTCGCCGCCGCCGGCTCCTTCTGGGTGAACGACATCTCCGCCGGCGAGGACGACCCCGACATGCTGGAAACGGTCGGGCGCCTGGGCCTGACTTACGTGGCGATGCACAAACGGGGCAATCCGCGTACGATGGATGCGCAGACCGCGTATCCGGACGGCATCCTGCCTGCCCTGACGGCCTATTTCTCGGAGTTCGCCCGGAAGGCGGAGCGGGTGGGCATCACGGACTGGATCCTGGATCCTGGCCTGGGCTTTGCCAAGACGGCGGAGCAGAACTGGGAGATCCTGGAAAAACTGGAGGCCCTGCGGGCCTTCGGGCGGCCCGTCCTCATCGGTGCCGCCGACAAGCGCTTCACGGGCGGGGACACGGAAAAGGCAAACCGCCTCGCGCTGGAGCACGGGGCGGATATACTCAGGGTGCACGATGTCGCTGCCGCCAGGAAGACCCTGGCGGGAATCTGAATCCGCTATTCTTCGGAGAACAGCGCGGGTACGGGGTCCATGTTGCCGTCCTTGTGCTCTTCCGGGATGCGCGCGAACGAGCGGATGATAAGCACCAGCAGCAGGATGCAGGCGAAGAAGATGATCCAGTAGGCCATTCCCGGCAGGATATCCATGAAACTCTCCGCTTCCTTGAACGCATCGATGTTGGAGAACACCAGGGAGAAGGTGTTGTTGGCGAAGTGCATCAGCATCGTGAGCCGGAGCGAACCGGTCTTGTAATAGACATAGCCGAACAGGCAGCCGAGCAGGAAGGCCGGCAGGGCCTGCCAGGGGTTCAGGTGGATGAAGGCGAAGAACAGGGCGGAAATGATGATGGCCCAGACGGGCTTCACGTCGTTTCCGAGCAGTCCGCGCAGGACCATGCCGCGGCAGAGCCATTCCTCGAAAAACGGGGCGAAAATACTGACGGTAAGGAAGTTGATCAATATGCTTCCGTCCTGCGTCATCCCCTTGAGCAGTTCCTCCAATGCCTCCGGCATCTCGGGCAGCAGCGCGAGAAGCGGCTCCACGCAGAAGGCCAGGGCGAGGGTGGCGAGCACCACGAACAAGGCGCACAGGGCGCCGCCCAGCGGGCTGAAGTGGCGGCTGTCCAGTTTCCGGCCGTTGCGGGTGAAGCTGTTGTTTCGGCTCTTGACGCTGGCGTAGATCATCGCCGGGATGAACATCAGCGGATAGGAGACGAGCGTGCCGTATTCCATGCCGGACTCCTGGCCGAGGATGGCGACGAAGGGCAGGACGACGATGTTGGCCACCAGGGCGCCCAGCAGGAAGACGGCAAGGAGGATGAACAGTTCCGCCACGTTGGGGACATACCAGGTGAATTTTTCCAGGAAACGGTAGTTCCTGGGTCTGACGCGCCTTGCCATGGTCTTATTCGTAAAGGGGAGTGGGGTAAACGCCTTCGCGGGCGAGTTGGGCGAACTTCTCGACCACGGCGGGGCGGTCTTCCTTGTAGGTCACGCCGAACCAGTGGGACGGCGTGGAAAGGACGTCGCAGCGGGCGTCGCCGCCGCGGATCAGGCAGTCGATGGCGTAGGGGATGTAGAATTCCTTCTTGAGTTCCCGGCCGTTCAGCTCCAGGAAATTCTCGAACAGGACGCCGCACTTCTCGAAGCAGTCGGGCGTGAAGCACCACATGTTCATCGAGCAGAGGTCGCTGCCGCGCAGTTCGACGTGTTCGCCGGTAACGGAATTGTCCCCGCGCACGACCCCGTCCTCATCCTTCTGGATGTTGAGGTGCTCCACCACGTCGGTCAGGCGCTGGAGCGCATCGTAATGGCAGATGCCGCGGGACACGCCGCCGGACTCGCTCAGGGTGTGGTCCAGTTCGAAGCCGACGATGGCGTAGACGCCCTGGCTGTCCGCGTGGGCGCGGCACCAGTCGCCCGCGATGCGGAAGGACTCCTTGCCGTAGTAGTCGTCGCCGTTGATCACGACGAAAGGTTCGTGGATGACGCCGGCGGCCATCAGCACGGCGTGGGCGGTGCCCCAGGGCTTCTGGCGCTCCGGGTTGACGGGCAGGAAGCGGGTGGGGACCTTGTCCAGTTCCTGGGTCACGAAGGTGAATTCGAGGGGGGTGCCGTCGGTGCAGGTGACGTGGCTGTATTTGCGGGCGACCGTCTCCTTGAACTGCTCGAGGAAGTACTCCCGGACGATATAGACGACGCGGCCGAATCCGGCCTGGACGGCGTCGTAGATGGAATAGTCGATGATGGTTTCGCCGTTCGGGCCGAGTCCGTCCATCTGCTTCAGGCCGCCGTAGCGGCTGCCCATTCCGGCAGCGAGGACCAAAAGTGTAGGTTTCATGTCAGCGTTGATTATTTCTTCCGCAAAAATAACTATTTTTGTGCAAATAATCATGGCGAAGTACTCCAAAGACCTGTGGAACCGCGACAAGGACGGCAACAGGAAGGAACAGCGGTCCTTCCTGCGCTACGCCATCGTCGCCACCGCGCTCTTCGCCCTCTTCCTCTTCCTGAAGAAGGACAATGTCATCAACTGGGTGCAGGCGGGTTTCACGCTGGGCAGCCAGCGCCGCCAGATCGAGCAGCTGGAGCGCGAGAACGAGGAGCTGGACCGCCGGATCAAGATGATGAAGGAAAACCGGGACACACTCGAGCGATACGCCCGCGAAGAGTTCTTCTTCGCCGAGCCCGGTGATGATGTCTATATCATTGAATAAGATTATTTTACGGGCATCAGTAACTCGTTCTCGATGACGAGTGCCGTGCCGTTCCCCTCGAACACCTTCCCGCCGATCGTGACGGTGCCCCGCGGCTCTTCGCGGTAGCGCCGCAGCAGGGCGACCAGCTTCTCGAAGGTGGGCCCGCTCAGCACGTAGGGCTCCACGAGCCGCCAGAGGGCGTATTCCCAGTGCTCCAGGGCGAGCACCGCCGGGATGCGGATGGCGCCGCCATCCCCGGTCAGGCCGTCCCGCACGGAGCGGAACCAGGCGTCAGCGATGTCGTCCACCCGGGCGAAGCGGCGCATGTCATCGCCCAGGGTGCGCACGAAGGAGGGATTGATCCGCGCGAAGGCGGGGAAGACCTCGTTGCGGATACGGTTGCGTTTCGGCGCGTTGTCGGCGTTGGTGCTGTCTTCCCGCCACCCGCAGCCGTGCTCCTGCATCCAGGTGCGGATCTCCTCCCGGGTGGTGCCGAGCAGGGGGCGGACGATCCGGTCGCGGTCGCCCATGCCGCGCAGTCCGCGGGTGCCGGTCCCGCGCAACAGGTTGAGGATCAGCGTCTCCGCGTTGTCGTCGGCATTGTGCGCCACCGCCACGGCCTCGTAGCCGTGCTCCCGGCAGAGTTCGTCGAACCAGGCGTAGCGCAGCTCGCGTGCCGCCATCTCGATGCTCTGTCCGTGTTCCGCGGCCCAGGCGCGGGTGTCGAAACGTTTCAGGTGGAAGGGGAGTCCGCGCCGTCCGCACCAGGCGCGCACGAACGCTTCGTCGCCGTCGGATTCCTCCCCGCGCAGGCCGAAGTTGCAGTGCGCGACGCCAAACCGGGCTCCGGGGAATAGTTCCGGGGCCCGGTTTGCGAGGTACATCGAATCGATGCCGCCGCTGACGGCGAGGAGGATGCGGTCCATCCTATTTCTGTCCGATGGTGTAGGTGAAGTTGATGGAGAAGAACTCCTTGAACTGCACGCGCTGCGTCGGGTTCTCGCCCTTGTTGTTGGCGATGATCACGATCGGGTCGTAGATGGTCCAGGTGTCGAGGGCGAGTTTGATGTACTTGCCGACCATCAGGCCCAGTTTGTTGTCCCAGTTGATACGGTTCCACACGAACGGGTGGTTGAGGTAGTCCGTGAAAAGGATCAGCTGCGTCTCGTAGGTGAAGACGTCGTTCAGGGAGGCCTTGAGGTTCATCTTGATCTGGGCACCGAGCTGGAAGAGCCGGCTGTTGTAGTTGTCCCAGACGAGCGGGTCCAGTTCCGGCTTGCGGAGCTGCATGCCGTAGCCCTTGCGGAGTTCGGGGATGTTGCAGAAAATGAAGCCGCCCGTGACCGGGGAGATGTTGACGCTGAACCACGGGGTGGGGTCCCACGCCATACCGAGACCGAAGGTGAGGTAGCCGGGGGAGAAGAAACCGGACTTGAGGGTGCCGGTCCACTTGCCGTCGGCGCCCTGGACGTAGGAGTCGTAGCTGTCGGTAAACTGCGACTTGAAGGTGAGGTCGGCGGTATATTTCCATTTGCTCTCCGCCGCGGTCTTGTAGCCGAAACGGCTCTCCAGCTGCATCAGGTCCGTGCTCTTCTGGATCAGGTTTTCCTTGTCGGCGGACCACAGGAAGCCGTACATCAGCTGCAGGCGGTTGGTCCAGCTGGCGAGTTCTTTCTCGTAGTTGAGGTTTGCGTCGATGCCGGCGCGCAGGGTGGCGCTGTTATAGCCGCCGGACGCCCAGCTCCAGAGGGCGGTCTGGTTGAAACCGAGGTCGAACGTGGCGAACTTCTTCCAGTAGGAAGGTGCCGGTTCTGCGGCTTCGGCCTGCGCTTCGGAGAAGGCGGCGGCCGCTTCGGCGGTGGCTTTCCGGACGTCGTCCTGGGCCTGTGCGGCGCTCAGGCCGAAGCAGAGGGCGGCGATGATGATAAGTGCTTTTTTCATGTCTTTATACGGTTTACGGTCAATACGAAATGGCGAATACGACGCGGCGATGCGAAGGTTTGCCGGAGAAGATGTCCTTCCCTTCCTCCTCGCAGACGTAGCTGTCCATCGGGATGCAGCGGATGGTGGCCTTGGTGGCGTCCTTGATGGCCTGTTCGGTCTCGACGGTGCCGTCCCAGTGGCAGAGCAGGAACTTGCCGGTCTGGATCTTGGCCTTGAACTCCTCCCAGTCGTCGCACTTCTCGACATTGGCGTCGCGGAAGGCGAGGGCCTTGTCGTAGATGTTCTGCTGGATCTCGTCCAGCAGGCCGGAAATATGGCGCTCGATGCCTTCCAGGGCCATCGTCTCCTTGGTCAGGGTGTCCCGGCGGGCCACCTCGACGGTGCCGGCGGCGAGGTCGCGGGCGCCCATAGCTAGGCGTACGGGCACGCCCTTGAGCTCCCACTCGGCGAACTTGAAGCCCGGGCGGAGGGTGTCGCGGTCGTCGATCTTCACGCTGTGGCCGAGCTCCTCCAGGCCGGCCTTGACGGCGGCCATCTTCTCGAGCACGGCGGAGCGCTCCTCGTCGGTCTTGTAGATGGGAACCATCACGACCTGGATGGGGGCGAGCTTCGGCGGGAGCACCAGGCCGTTGTCGTCGCCGTGCGCCATGATCAGCGCGCCCATCAGGCGGGTGCTGACGCCCCAGGACGTGGCCCAGACGTATTCCTGCTTGCCTTCCTTGTTGGTGAACTGCACGTCGAAGGACTTGGCGAAGTTCTGGCCGAGGAAGTGGGAGGTGCCCGCCTGCAGGGCCTTGCCGTCCTGCATCATCGCCTCGATGGTGAGGGTGTCCAGGGCGCCGGCGAAGCGCTCGTTCGGGCTCTTGTGCCCGACGATGACCGGCAGGGCCATCACCTCGCGGGCGAACTTGGCATACACCTGCACCATCTCGTGGGCCTTCGCTTCGGCCTCCTGCGCGGTGGCGTGGGCGGTATGGCCTTCCTGCCAGAGGAACTCCGCGGTGCGGAGGAACAGGCGGGTGCGCATCTCCCAGCGGACCACGTTGCACCACTGGTTGCACAGGATGGGAAGGTCGCGCCAGGAGGTGATCCAGTTCTTGTAGGTGCTCCAGATGATGGTCTCGGAGGTGGGGCGGACGATCAGTTCCTCCTCGAGCTTCGCATCCGGGTCCACCACGACGCCGCTCCCGTCGGGGGCGTTCATCAGGCGGTGGTGCGTGACCACGGCGCACTCCTTGGCGAATCCCGCCACGTGCTCCGCCTCGCGGCTGAAGAAGGATTTCGGAATGAAGAGCGGGAAGTAGGCGTTCTGCACGCCGGTGCGCTTGAACATGCCGTCCAGCGTGGCCTGCATCTTCTCCCAGATGGCATAGCCGTAGGGCTTGATCACCATGCAGCCGCGCACGGCGGACTGTTCCGCCAGGTCGGCCTTAAGTGCCAGATCATTATACCATTGCGAATAATTATCGGATCTTTTGGTTACCTCTTTTGCCATATTCTTGTTGAAAATCTGCGTTTTTTTTAGAAATTTGCATCTAATAATTAAAGCATTAAAACGGGTATCTGCCTCGCGGCATCATACTTGTAACCGCAAAGATAAAACTTTTTATTGATAGGAGACGATAATATGAAACGGAGCACGACACTTTTCCTGCCTTTACTTCTTGTTCTGGCATCCTGTGGCACCACTGCTCAGTATTCACAGCAGCGGTTCCAGGACGGGATTTATGCCAAGCCCGGCGAAGAACCTGAAAACGTCCGCCTCTATACCCGGGAAGAATTCGAGGCCATGGCGGCCGAAAATATCGCACGCAAGCAGCAGGGCAAACGGGACACCCTGGTCGTCGTCCTGGACGATCCGTGGGGCTGGTCCTGGAACTACCCTTACCGCTACTATTCCCCCTATGCCTGGGGCGGCCTGGGATTCGGGACCTATTACTGGAACCGCTGGCGTTTCGGCGGCTGGTACGATCCCTGGTTCTACGACCCGTTCTACTATGACCCCTTCTACTACGGCTACGGCTGGTACGACCCGTGGTACTACGGCATGTACGATCCCTGGTATTACGGCTACGGCGGATACTACGGCGGCTATTACGGCTGGTACGGACACCGCTACGGCTGGTATGACAATCCTTATTACTACGGCGGCATCGCCGGTCACGGGTACCGTCCTTACGGCAACAGCGTCTATGTCCCGCGTTCCTACGTGCAGAACGGAGGCAACCGCGAGACGCGTCCCGGCAGCGGTTCCAACTACCGCTATCGCGGCACGCCGGGTTCCGCGGGCGGCACGGTCGTCGGTGGCGGCACCACCACGCGCCGTTCCCAGTCGGGTGTGAGCACCGGCAGCGGCACCGCCCGCTCGTCCTCTTCTACGGCACGCAGCCGTGAACAGGGCTACAACCCGAACCGCAGCTACGGCAGCGGATCCTCTTCCTCCAGCGGCAGCCGCTCCACGCGGAGCTACTCCGGCAGCAATTCCTCCCGTTCGTCCGGTTCGACTTCCAGCTCTTCCCGAAGCAGCGGTAGCTATAGCGGCGGCAGTTCCACCCGCAGCAGCAGCGGCGGTTACAGCGGCGGCGGTTACAGCGGCGGTGGCGGAGGCGGCTACAGCGGCGGCGGATCCTCCTCCCACAGCGGTGGCGGCGGTGGCGGCAGCCGTGGCGGCGGCGGACGCAGATAGTCCCCGGCATCCATCCTGCCCGGTCCCGGGCCCGTCCCGGGATTTTCCGGAAACCTGAAACAATTGAAAACAAGAAAACGATGAAAAAGATAGTCCTTGCAGCGGCATTCCTGGCCGCATCGGTGGCAGCCGGTGCACAGAATATGTACGACGCCATCAATTTCAGCCAGAACCACTACTTCGGCACTGCCCGGAGCATGGCGATGGGCAACGCGGTGACCGCCGTCGGCGGCGACCTCGGTTCCATCGGCATCAATCCCGCCGGTTCCGCGGTCGCGGGCTACGGCCAGTTCGCCATCACGCCCGGCCTGACCATCTCCTCTGTCTCGTCGGCCTATTCGCCCGAGGGGGAGAACGCCTACGGCCTGCCCAACAAACTGACCAACACCCGGATGAACCTGCCGAACATCGGTTTTACGATGAATTACCGTACCGGGCGCCGCACCGGCGTCAAGACGGTCACCTTCGGCATCGTGTCCACCCAGACCAACAACTACAATTTCGCCTCGGACGGTTTCGGCAGCAATTCCCAGACCTCCAAGATCGCGGAATTCGCCAACGCCGCCAACGGTTACTCGGAGAGCCTGCTGGCTTCGAAGAACTCCTTCACCAACAGCGACATCCCCTGGGACATCCTGACGGCCTACCAGGGCGGTATGTACGGCCCGTATGGCTGGGACGCCCTGTACGCCGGCGTGACGGAGACCATCTCCGACAACGGCGACTACCACTTCGTGCCCGGCGCCCTGTCCCAGACTTCTTCGCTGACCAAGTTCGGCAGCAAGAACGACCTCATCCTCAACCTGGGCCTGAACGTTTCCGACAAGCTGTACCTGGGCTTCAACGTCGGTCTGCCGTCGGCCCGCTACCGCTACCGGGAGACCTTCACCGAGGCGGCCGTCAATCCGGACCTGTTCCCGCTCGTCTATGAGGACGGCGACCAGCTTTACACCACTTATTTCCTCCGCGGCGCCTACAACTACCAGTACAATGCCGAGGTGGACGGCATCTATGCCAAGATAGGCGTGATCCTCCGTCCGACGGACGGCCTGCGCATCGGCGCCACCTTCCAGACGCCCACCGCGATGACCATCTCCGAGAGCTGGCAGTACTACGCCTCCACCACCTTCGACGATCCGTATTACGACGACAAGGAGAACTCCCCGCTCGGCGAGTATTCCTACAGCCTCCGCTCGCCGTACCGCGCGTCGTTCGGCCTGGCCTACACCTTCGCCAAGAAGGGCCTGGTCAGCGTGGATTACGAACTGGCCGACTACAGCGTGATGCGCTTCAGCCAGCTGCACCGCGACCAGATGTACAACGAGGACTTCGCCTGCCAGAACTGGACCAATAAGTACTTCTCCGGCCTGGCCCACAACGTCCGCGCCGGCGTCGAGTACAGGCTGACCCCGGAGTTCTCCCTGCGTGCCGGTTACACCCTGTCGACCTCGCCTGAGCGCTACTGGACCGACAGCGACGGCAAGACCATCACCGCCGACGACTTCAGTGCCGACTTCGACACGTACTACAACCGCGTCAAGAGCCTTGTCACCCCGCACTACTACGGCGACCGGACCCATTCCTTCGCCGCCGGCATCGGCTATTCTTCGCCGGGCTCCTTCTTCATGGATGCCGCCGTGCGCCTGACGAAATATCCCGCGGCGACCTTTGCCCCTTATTACGACTATGACAGCTATGACAGGAACGGCAACGTGCTGAACGTCCGCGCCCCGAGGCTCCTCAACGAGCGGAACCTCTGGAATGCGTCCGTAACCTTCGGCTGGCGTTTCTAAAAGCCTTTTGATGGAACTTACAGCGAGACAACTCTCCGAAGTGCTCCACGGAACCGTGGAAGGCGATCCGGAGGCCAAAGTGACCAGTTTCGCGAAGATCGAGCACGGCAAACCCGGCCAGCTCTGTTTCTTCGCCAATCCGAAATACGAACGATACGTCTATACCAGCAGGGCTTCCGTCCTGCTGGTAAACCGTAGTTTCGAGCCCAAGGCTCCGGTGATTCCGACCCTGGTGCGCGTGGACGACGCCTATGCCGCGCTGGCGGACCTGCTCAAGTATATGTCCGAGCAGAAGAAGAAATACCGCCGGCGCCGTTCGCTGCGCTCCCGCATCGCCTGCAGCGCCAAGCTCGGCAAGCGCGTGAGCGTGGGGGACTTCGTTACGATCGGCAAGGACTGTCGGATCGGGGACTGCACCGTCATCCACGACAACGTCACGATCGGTGCCGGTACGAAGATCGGATCCTATTGCATCATCTATCCCGGGGTGCACATCTTCCCGGGGATGGTGATCGGCGACCGGGTGATCCTGCACGCGGGCTGCATCATCGGCGACGACGGTTTCGGCAACGCCCTGCAGCCGGACGGCAGCTGGCGCAAGATCGAGCACGTTGGCAACGTGATCATCGGCAACGACGTGGAGATCGGCTCCAATACCACTGTGGACCGCGCCCCGATGGAGTCCACCATCATCGCGGACGGAGTCCGCATCGACAACCTCTGCCAGATCGCCCACAACGTCGTGGTCGGGAAGAATACCGTGATGGCCGCGCAGACGGGCATCGCAGGCTCCACCCAGCTCGGCGAGGGCTGCATCCTGGCGGGCCAGGTGGGCCTCGTGGGCCACATCAAGATCGCGGACCATACGACCATCGGCGCCCAGAGCGGCGTCATCGGCAGCATCCGCAAGCCGGGGGAGACCTTCTGGGGCACGCCGGCCATCCTCCACCGGACCTATCTGAAAGCGTATGCCAAGTTCAAGCAGGCGGCAGAAGAATAAAATATTATTTGTATCTTTGCCGCCCGAATGAATCAACAGACCCTGAAGAACCGGTACACTTTCGAAGGCAGGGGCCTTCACACCGGTAAATATGCACACCTGACACTGGTGCCTGCTCCCGCGGACTACGGCATCCGTTTCGTCCGTACGGACCGGGGCGTCGAAGTCCCCGCCATCGCATCCAAGATTACGCGTACCGACCGCAGCACCACGATTTCCGAGGGTGATGTGTCCGTCATCACCATCGAACACCTGATGTCCGCCCTGACGGGCCTGGGCGTGGACAACGCCCGCATCGAGATCGACAACGAGGAAGTCCCCATCCTGGACGGCAGTGCCGAGCGCTACGTCCGCGCCATCGCGCCGGACGGCCTGCTGGAGCAGGACGCCGAGCGCCGTTACGTGGAGTTCACCGAGGAGTTCGAGGTACATGACGAACAAACAGGCTCCTGGGTCCACGTGACGCCCGCCGAGACGATGTCGTTCGAGGTAACGGTCGATTTCAATTCCCGCGTCCTGGGCGTCCAGAAGGCCCACTGGTCCGAAAACGCCAACTACGCCGGACAGGTCGCCCCCTGCCGCACCTTCGTCTTCTTCCACGAACTGGAGTTCCTGGCCGCGCGCGGCCTGGTGAAGGGCGGAGACGTGGACAACGCGATCGTGATCGTGGAGCGTCCCGCCTCGCCGGAACAGATCGAGAACATGTGCAAGTTCTTCGGACAGCCCCAGCTCGGCGTGACGCCGCAGGGCTACCTCAGCAATATCAAGCTGCATTTCCCCAACGAGTGCGGGCGGCACAAGCTGCTCGACCTGATCGGGGACATGCGCCTCGCGGGCGGCTTCCCGAAAGCGAAGATCACCGCCTATAAACCCGGCCATACGATCAACAGCCTCGCCTCCCGTATGGCCCTCAACAAAACCAAGTGACCATGGCCAAAATCCATCCCCTGGCTACCGTGAGCCCCGATGCCATCCTCGGCGAGAACGTCGAGGTGGGCCCTTACGCTTTCATCGACGCCAACGTCGAGATCGGCGACAATACCAAGATCCTGCCCCACGCCACCATTTTCCCCTATGTGAAGATGGGCCGCGACTGTCAGGTTTTCCCCGGCGCGGTCATCGGCGCCATCCCGCAGGACCTCAAGTTCGAGGGCGAAGTCACCTGGGTGGAGATCGGCGACCGGGCCACCATCCGCGAGTGCGCCACCATCAACCGCGGCACCAGGGCCAGCGGCAAGGGCGTGACCCGCGTCGGCAGCGACACCCTGATCATGTCGTATGTGCACGTCGCGCACGACTGCCGGGTGGGCAACCATTGCATCCTCGTGAGCTACGTCGGCATCGCCGGCGAGACCGACGTGGACGACTGGGCCATCATCGGCGGCAGCACGGTGGTGCATCAGTTCTCCCACATCGGCACGCACGCGATGGTCGGCGGCGGCACGGCCGTCAACAAGGACATCCCGCCGTATTCCATCTGCGGACGCAATCCGATCTGCTTCTCCGGCATCAACATCGTGGGCCTGCGCCGCCGCGGCTTCGAGCCCGACGTCATCCGCAACATCAAGGACATCTACGACACCATCTATTTCCAGGGGCTGAACAACGCCGACGCCTGCAGCAAGGTGGAGGCCGGATTCCCGCAGTCGGAAGAGCGGGACAACATCCTGGAATTCATCCGGGCCTCCAAGCGGGGCATCGTCCGCGGCATGGAGATCGGGGCCAAGGTGGGCATCGAGTAGTGGCTCCCGTCCTGACCATCGCATATTTCCCTCCCATAGAATACTTTGCGCTGCTCGCAAAGTATTCTTCCGTTTATGTGGAGGCCTGCGAGAACTACCAGAAACAGTCCTGGCGGAACCGCTGCCGGATCCTGACGGCCGGCGGCCCGCAGGACATCAATTTCCCGGTGAAGCACCGGGACGGGACGTTCAACCTGCCGATCCGCGGGATCGAGGTGGATTATTCGACGCCCTGGGTGCTGAAGACGCAGCGCTGCATCGACGCCGCCTACCGTTCCTCGGCCTGGTTCGAATACTACCGGGACCCGTTGTTCGCCATCCTCGACGCGCATCCGCGTACGCTCTGGGAACTGGATATGGGGATCCTGCGATTCCTGATGGAGAAATTCGGCCTGAAGACGGAAATCCTCCCGACGGAAGGATACGCTGCCGCCCACGTGGACATCCATCCGAAAAGGCCGAACGCAATCCTTCGGGAACTCGGATTGGAACGGCCTTATTATCAGGTATTTTCTGATCGCTTCGGCTTTGTGCCGGGATTGTCTGCGATGGACCTGCTCTTCAACGAAGGTCCGGGAGCGCTGGGCTTTATTCTGCCGGATCCGGCCTGACCTTCTGCTTGTATTCGTAATTCCAGTAGGTGGCCTTGATGGTCTCCTTTACATTGTCGCCGCTGATTACCCCGCACAGGACGATGAGGTCGTCCTTTTCCTTGATGCAGTCCAGGATGAGGTCCTGGTCGATCGTGGCAAGTTCCTGTTCGTAAACGGCAACCGCCTGGTAGTAGGCGTCGGTGTAGGTCGAATGGAAGTGCCGCACCTTGGACTCGTTGACGAAAGTCTTCTCGAAGTATGCTTCCAGGATTTTCCAGTCGTCTTCGCTCTGGATGGATCCCTGGATCGCATAACTGAATTCATAGTCTTGCACCCGGTCCTTCAGGCAGGAAGTCAGGCAGAACAAGGCGGCGCAGAGCGCGCATATCGAAAGTATCTTGCGCATAGTCTTCGTTATTTTTGGCAAATTTACAAAAAAACCGTATATTTGCAGACGTGAAAGAGATGGAAGGCCCCGAAGAGGTCTTCTTTTTTATTGATATGGACAGGAAAGAATTCGAAAAAGTGGTGGAGAAGGCCGTCGCGGAGCGCGGCTGCTCCCTGGTGGACATCATGTTCAACGACGACGACAACGTGTTCGAGGTCACGATCGACAAGGCGGACGCCGACGTCGAGCTGGCGGACTGCGAATACGTGCACCGCGCCGTGCTCGCCGCCTTCGACCGCAACGTCGAGGACTATGCCATGACCGTCAGTTCCGTGGGGATCGACGCCGCTGAGGCGGATGAAATGCTGAAAACAATCAAAGAATAAACGACAATAATGGAAAAAGAAAAAGTTATTACGCTCATCGACGCCTTCAAGGACTTCAAGGAGGAGAAGAACATCGACCGTCCCGTGATGATGCAGGTCCTCAAGGACGTCTTCCTGACGCAGATCGCGAAGACCTACGGCTCGTCGGACAACTTCGACGTGATCGTCAACGTGGACAAGGGTACCTGCGAGATCTACCAGAACTTCGACGTGGTCGAGGAGGTGGAGAACCCGAACGCCGAGATCACCCTCGAGGGTATCCGTGCCGACGGCGGCGACGCCGACGACTACGAGATCGGCGACCAGTACGCCAAGCTCCTTCCGCTGACGGCCTTCGGGCGCCGCGGCATCCTGAACATCCGCCAGAACCTTCAGGGCCGCATCATGGACATCGAGAAGGCGAACGTCTTCAAGAAGTACTCCGACAAGGTGGGCGAACTTTTCTACGGCGAAGTCTATCAGACCTGGTCCAAGGAGGTGCTGATCCTCGACGAGGACGGCAACGAGCTCCATATCCCCAAGGCCGAGCAGATCCCCGGCGAGCGCTTCAAAAAGAGCGACTCCGTCCGCGCCGTCATCAAGAGCGTGGAGATGAAGAACAATACCACGCCCTACATCACCCTGAGCCGCGTGTCCAACGAGTTCCTGGAGCGCCTCTTCGAGCAGGAGGTCCCGGAGATCGCCGACGGCCTGATCACCGTCAAGAAGGTGGTCCGCGTGCCCGGCGAGCGCGCCAAGGTGGCCGTGGAGTCCTATGACGACCGCATCGACCCGATCGGCGCCTGCATCGGCGTCAAGGGCGGCCGCATCATGGGCATCGTCCGTGAGCTGCGCAACGAGAACATTGACGTGATCCAGTGGTCCCAGAACCCCAAGCTGATGATCCAGCGCGCCCTCAACCCCGCCGTGGTCTCCTACATCGAGATGGGCGAGGATCCGGGCGACAAGGTGAAGGTGTTCATGCAGCCCGACCAGGTCAGCAAGGGTATCGGCCGCCACGGCGTGAACATCCAGCTGGCCGGCATGCTCGTGGACCGCGAGATCGAGGTGTACCGCGAACTTCCGAAGGGCGAGAGCAGCGACGAGGAGGATGTGCTCCTGAGCGAATTCTCCGACGTCATCGACCAGTGGATCATCGACCGCCTCGAGGCGATCGGCTGCGACACCGCCAAGGGCGTCCTGGCCCTCTCTCCCGAGGACATCGCCAAGCGTGCCGACCTCGAGGACGAGACCGTCGAAGAAGTCCGTAATATCCTCAAAGCAGAATTCGAAGACTAGACAGAATGGCAGATATCAGAATAAGCAAACTCCTTAGACAATTCAACATCGGCCTCGACAACCTGGTGGAATTCCTCCACAAGCAGGGCGTCGAAGTCGATGCCAACCCCAATGCGAAGGTCTCCGACGAGCATCTTCCCGCGCTGATGAAGCAGTTCGGCAAGGACCTCGAGATGAAGCAGGCCGCCGACAAGGTGGAGGTCAAGATCACCGAGATCCTCGAAAAGAGCGGCCGGCGTCCCGCCCGGGAAGAACCCGAGGAAGAGGAGCCGGAGCGTGAGACCATCATCAAGTCCAACACCTTCATCAACGCCAAGAAGGAGTCTTCTTCGCAGACTCCGAAGCCTAATTCATCGGGGGGCGTTCCCCCCGAACCCCCTGTGTCGCTGCGCTCCGAAGGCGATAAACCGAGCGGGCCGGAGCCTGTGAAGCCCGCTCCGGAGCCGGAACCGGAGCCGGAACCCGAACCCGCGCCGCAGCCCGAGCCGGAGAAGCCGGTTGTGCCGGAACCCGCGCCCGAGCCGGCGCCGCAACCGGAGCCCGCGCCGGTGCAGCCGGAACCGCAGGAAGAGCCCGAACCCGAGCCCGCCGCCGAACCGGAGGTGCCTGCCGCCGGGCCCGAATCCGCGCCGCAGGGCGAGCCGGAGCAAGGTGCGGAGCAGCCGGAAGGCTCGCCCGCGCTGAAGGTGGTCGGCAAGATCGACCTCAGCCAGTTCGACCGCAAACCCGCCAAGAAGCGCGAGCGCATCAGCAAGGGCACCCAGAAAGTGGACGTGGCAAAGGCCGGCGCCAATATCGAGAAGAATCCCAAGAAGGACAGCCGGCCCCAGCAGGGGCAGCAGCAGTCCTCCGGCAAGGGTCGCAAGCGTGACCGCGACCGCTTCAAGCCGGCGCTGACCGAGGCCCAGCAGGAAGAGCTCCAGAAGGAGATCCAGAAGCAGGTCAAGGAGACCTACGCCCGCATGAACGAGGGCAAGAAGAACAACTTCGGCGCCAAGTACCGCAAGGAGAAACGCGAGGCGGCCGCCCAGCGCACCCAGGAAGAGATGGCCGAGGCGATTGCCGGCCAGAAGGTATTGAAAGTCACCGAGTTCGTGACGGTCAACGATCTGGCCACCCTGATGAACAACACGCCGGTCGTAAAGGTCATCGGCGCCTGCATGAGCCTGGGCCTGATGGTGTCCATCAACCAGCGTCTCGACGCCGAGACCCTCGTGCTCGTGGCCGAGGAATTCGGCTACCAGGTCGAGTTCGTCACCGCGGAGATCTCCGAGGAGATCAACAGCAACGAGGAGGCGGACCGTCCGGAGGACCTCAAGCCGCGTCCGCCGATCATCACCGTGATGGGCCACGTGGACCACGGCAAGACCTCGCTCCTGGACTACATCCGCAAGTCCAACGTCATCGCGGGCGAGGCGGGCGGTATCACGCAGCACATCGGCGCCTATAACGTCAAGCTGCCCGACGGACGTCACATCACGTTCCTGGATACCCCGGGCCACGAAGCCTTCACGGCCATGCGTGCCCGCGGCGCCCAGCTCACCGACCTCGCCATCATCATCGTGGCGGCCGACGACGCCGTGATGCCGCAGACCGTCGAGGCTATCAACCACGCGCAGGCCGCTGGCGTTCCGATGGTGTTCGCCATCAACAAGATAGACAAGCCGGGCGCCAACCCCGACACCATCCGCCGCCAGCTCTCCGAGATGAATATCCTCGTGGAGGACTGGGGAGGCAAGTACCAGTGCCAGGAGATTTCCGCCAAGCAGGGCATCAACGTGGACAAACTCCTCGAGAAGGTCCTGCTGGAGACCGACCTGCTGGAACTGAAGGCCAATCCGGACAAGAAGGCCGTGGGCGCCGTGATCGAGTCCTCCCTGGACAAGGGCCGCGGCTACCTGGCCACCGTGCTCGTGCAGGAGGGGACCCTCCACCCGGGCGACGTGATGCTCTGCGGAAGCTACTATGGCCGCGTGAAGTCGATGTTCAACGAGCGTGGCCAGAAGGTTACCGAGGCCGGCCCTTCCACGCCGGTGTCCGTACTCGGCCTGAACGGCGCGCCCGCCGCGGGCGAGAAGTTCAACGTGATGGCCGACGAGCGAGAGGCCAAGAGCATCGCCGCCAAGCGCGAACAGCTGATCCGCATCCAGGGCATCAAGACGCAGAAACACATGACCCTCGAGGAGATCGGCCGGCGCATCGCCATCGGCAACTTCAAGGAACTCAACATCATCGTCAAGGGCGACGTGGACGGTTCCGTGGAAGCCCTGTCCGATTCCCTCATCAAACTCTCCACCGAGGAGGTCAAGGTCAATGTCATCCACAAGGCCGTGGGCGGCATCTCCGAGTCCGACGTCCTGCTGGCGGAGGCCTCCGACGCCGTGATCGTCGGCTTCCAGGTGCGTCCTACGCCGGACGCCCGCAAGGCCGCCGACCGCGAAGGCATCGAAATCCGCCTCTACTCCGTCATCTACGACTGTATCAACGAGGTCAAGGACGGTATCGAGGGCATGCTCGAGCCGGAGAAGAAAGAGGAGGTCATCGCCACCGCCGAGATCAAGCAGACCTTCCGCATCAGCAAGGTCGGCACGATCGCCGGCTGTATCGTGCGCGACGGCAAGATGGTGCAGAAATCCAAGGTGCGCCTGATCCGCGACGGCATCGTCATCTACACCGGCGAACTGGGCTCCCTGCAGATCGGCAAGGACGCCGTGAAGGAGGTCCCCGCCGGCAAGGAGTGCGGTATGTCCATCGCGGGCTACAACGACATCAAGGAAGGCGACATGATCGAGGCCTTCCAGATCGTTGAAATCAAACGAACGCTGTAATTAAGCCGAAACGGCAACTGTCCCCGGAAAGCTGAAAAGAACCCTTGCGGGAAACGCTTTCCGGGGACAGTTCCGTTCCGGGCGCTAGTACATCGTCTTGACTTTGTTCAGGAAGTCGCGGACGTGCTGTGTGTATTCCTCGGGATACTTTGCGTAAGAGTTGGCGTGGACGGCGCCTTTGGCCACCCACATTTCCTTGTAGCCCTTGACCTTGGCGTCGTAGTTCTTCTGCAGGTGCGAGAAGGGCACGAAGTCGTCGGCGTCGCCGTGGATGAAGAGCATCGGGCGCTCGCACTTGGCGAGCTGGTTGACGCTGGAGGCCTCCTGGAAGGACCAGCCGTAGCGCTTCTTGCTGACGATGCTGGCGCTGGTCAGGACCGGGAAAGGCGGCAGGTGGAAGCTGTCCTTGAGGTTGGTGGCGAACTGGTCCCACACGGAAGAGTAGCCGCAGTCCTCCACGAAGGCGCGGATGTAGGGCGGGAGGTCGTCGCCGCTCATCATCATCACCGTGGCGGCGCCCATCGACACGCCGTGTACGACCATGAAATCATCCCGGAAGGTGTCGTGGGCGAATTCCGCCCATTTCTCCACGTCGAAGCGGTCGTACCAGCCCATCCCGATGGCGTCGCCTTCCGAATATCCGTGGTACTGGAGGTCCGGAAGGATGATGTTGTAGTTCAGCTCGTCGCGGTACATCCGGGCGAGGTACAGGAACACGAAGTGGTTGTCGCCGTAGCCGTGCACGATGACGGCCGTGCCCTGGGCGCTCTCCGGGTGCAGGGCCGGGGCATACACGGCGTGCACCTTCTTGTCGTTGTAGCCGGTCAGGTAGCTGTCTTTCAGGATGCCGGCCTGCTTGAGTCCGTCGTACCAGGCGGTGCTGCCGGGCATCAGCGAATCCGCCTTGTGGCGGGTACGCTCGATGTCTTCCGTGCCGTGCGGGGTGGGACGGAGCGCATAATTGCACATATATTTGCCTGCGATGCAGCTGTTCAGGGAGATGACGGCCAGGAGGATGGCGCCGAACTTGAAGAATTTCCGTGTCATACGAATAAATGTGGTTATTTGACTGCAAAGATAGCGAAGTTTTGTAAATTTGCAGAATACAGAACCACCTAATGAACACCAGAGAATTCGATGTCATCATCCTGGGCGGCGGAATCACGGGCGCCGGAACCCAGCGGGACTGCGCGATGCGCGGACTGCGGACGCTCCTGATCGAGCGCTCGGACATCGCCACCGGCGCCACCGGGCGCAACCACGGCCTGCTCCATTCGGGAGCGCGCTATGCCGTGAACGATCCGGAATCCGCCGCGGAATGCATCCGGGAGAACCGGATCCTGCGGCGCATCGCCTCCCACTGCATCGAGGAGACCGACGGCCTCTTCATCACCCTGCCCGAAGACGACCTGGGTTATCAGCAGACTTTCGCGGACGCCTGCCGCGCGGCGGGCATCGGGGCCGAGATCATCGACCCGGACCTGGCGCGGCGGCTCGAGCCGTCCGTCAACCCGTCCCTGACCGGCGCCGTACGCGTGCCGGACGGCAGCGTGGACCCCTTCCGCCTGTGCGCGGCGAACATGCTGGACGCCAAACTGCACGGCGGCCAGGTGCGCCTCCACACGGAGGTGACCGGGCTCATCCGCGAGGGGGACGCCGTCGTCGGGGTGCACACCCGCAACTGTCAGACGGGCGAGGCGAAGGACTACTTCGCCCCGGTGGTGGTGAACGCCTGCGGCATCTGGGGGCAGCACATCGCCGGCCTGGCGGACGTGAAAGTGGGGATGTACCCCTCCAAGGGCGCCCTGCTGATCTTCGCGCACCGCATCAACCGGATGGTGATCAACCGCTGCCGCAAGCCGTCCAACGCCGACATCCTGGTGCCGGGCGACACCGTCTGCGTGATCGGGACCACCTCCACGCGCATCCCCTTCGAGGAGTGCGACCGGGTGACCGTGACGCCGGACGAGGTAACCCTGCTCATCACCGAGGGCGCCAAGCTTGCCCCCGCCCTGTCCTCCACCCGCATCTTGCGCGCTTACGCGGGCGTCCGGCCGCTGGTCAGCGCGGACGACGACCCCACGGGACGCAACATCTCCCGCGGCGTCGTCTGCCTGGATCACGAGACGCGCGACGGCCTGAAGGGCTTCGTGACGATCACCGGAGGCAAACTGATGACCTACCGCCTGATGGCGGAGATCGCCACGGACACGGTGTGCCGCAAACTGGGCGTGGACCGCGCCTGCGAGACGGCCACCACGCCGCTCCCCGGCTCGGAGGAGCGGTCCTACGAGGCCGTGGCCCGGAAGATCTGGGAAGCCCCCTCGACGGCGCAGAAGGCCGCGGCGGCCCGCATGGGCACCGGCGCCTCGCGGATCCGGAGCGGCAACCGCCTGGACGACGCGCTCATCTGCGAGTGCGAAGAGGTGTCGGTGGGCGAGATCGAGAATGCCATCGGGCAGCTGGAAGTGAGTTCGCTGACCGACCTGCGCCGCCGTACGCGCTTGGGGATGGGAACTTGCCAGGGCGAGTTCTGCGCCTGCCGCGCCGCCGGATTGCTGGCCCGCGCGCACGGGTGCGTGGAGCGGGAAAGGAAGGACCTTGCCGACTTCCTGCAGGAACGCTGGAAAGGGAATTTCCCCATCGGCTGGGGCGACACGCTCCGCGAAGCGGAATACACGCAGTGGGTCTATAAACACGTCCTGGGCCTATGAGATTCGATACCGTCATCATCGGCGGGGGCCTCGCCGGCCTCGTCAGCGGCATCAGCCTGCAGCAGGCGGGCCGCAGCACCGCCATCGTGAGCACCGGGCAGAACGCCCTGCATTTCTTCTCCGGCAGTTTCGAGTCGCTGGAGGAGGCGCCCGAACGCCTGTCCGAACTGTTCGCCGAAGCCGGCGTCCGGCTCCACTACCGTCCCGGCGTGCGCCTGATGCCGCTGGGCACCTTCCGTCCGGCCGCGCTTTCGCTGGAGGACGTCAGCCTCTTCGAGGACCCCGGCTTTGCGCGCAAAGTGCTGATTGTCAGCTTTACCGGCTATCACGATTTCTTCAGTTCCTTCCTGGCGGAGGGGTTGGAGAAAGCCGGGATGTCGTGCCGGATCCACCTGCTGGACCTGCCTGAAATCGAGCGGCTCCGTCAGAGCCCCAGCGAAGTGCGCTCCGTGCAGATCGCCCGCGCGATGGACCGCATCTGGGAGCGGGTGGTGCAGGAAGTGCGCGCCGCGCTGCAGGACGAGGACACCGTGATCCTGCCGCAGGTCTTCGGCCTGAAGGATGTCTCGGTGCCCGGCCGCATCCGCCAGGGCGTTCCCGCCCGGGTGGTGTTCGCCGGCACCCTGCCGCCTTCCGTGCCGGGCATCCGCACGCAGGCCCTGCTGAAGCGCCGTTTCGAGCTGCTGGGCGGCACCTACCTGGCCGGCGACGAGGCCGTCCGGGCGTCCGTGGAGGACGGGCGGGTGCGCAGCATCGCCACGCGCAACCTGGACCGTCACGCGCTGGAGGCCTCGCACTTTATCCTCGCCAGCGGCGGATTCTTTTCCAAGGGCCTCAGGTCCAATCCGTTCCGGGTGTACGAACCGGTGTTCGGACTGGATGTCGACTATGCCGATGACCGCAACGCCTGGTATGATCCGGCCTTTGCTGGCGACCAGCCGTACCGGCGGTTCGGCCTGAAGACCGACGCCGCGCTTCACCCCCTGCTGGGCGGAGCGCCTGTGATAAACCTGTATGCCGTCGGTTCCGTGCTGGGCGGCACCCGTCCGGAATTCGGCAGCGGCGCCGGCCTGGCCGTCCGGAGCGCCTTTGCGGCCGTCGATGCCATCCTTAAAGAAGAAGCCTTATGAAAGCGCAGGAATACACCGTCAGCAAGCACAATTTCGAGGAGTGCATGAAGTGCACCGTGTGCACGGTCTATTGCCCCGTGCTGCAGGTCAATCCGCTCTATCCCGGCCCCAAGCAGGCCGGCCCCGACGGGGAGCGGCTCCGCCTCAAGGATCCGTTCTTCTTCAACTATGCCCTCAAGTACTGCATGAACTGCAAGCGCTGCGAGGTGGCGTGTCCGTCCGGGGTGGGCGTCGCGGACCTGATCCAGGCCTCCCGCATCAAATACGACCGCACCCCGCCGAAGCTGCGTGACCGGATCCTGGCCTCCACCGACCTGATGGGGTCGCTGGCGCGGCCTTTCGCTCCCGTGGTGAACGCGGTCACGGGCCTGGGAATCGCCAAGTCCGTGATGGACGCCACGCTGAAGATCGACCACCGCCGCAGTTTTCCGAAATACAGCGGGCGCAGTTTCGAGGCCTGGCTGCGGAAGCGGGCCGCGCAGCAGGCCGCCTTCCCGGAGCAGGTGGCCTATTTCCACGGCTGCTATGTCAACTACAACAATCCCCAGCTGGGCAAGGACCTGGTCAAGGTCCTGAATGCGCTGGGCGTGGGCGTGCAGCTGCTGGATCACGAGAAATGCTGCGGTATCGCGCTGATTACCAACGGTATGTCCAAGCAGGCCACCCGCCACGCGGAGCACAATGTTGGCGTCATCCGCCAGGCCGTCCTCGAACGGCGGCTGCCGGTCGTGACTACCTCTTCCAGCTGCACCCTCACCCTGCGGGACGAGTATCCGAACCTGCTGGGCGTGGACAACGCCGACGTGCGCGCCTCGGTCCTGATGGCCGTGCGCTACATCTTCGAGCGCCTGGAGGCGGGCGCAACCCTGCGTTTCAAGCCCGGATTCCGCAAGAAGGTAGCCTACCACGTGCCCTGCCATATGGAACGCCTGGGCTGGGGCGTGTTCTCCGAACGCCTGCTGCGGATGATCCCGGGCGTGGAGTTCACCCTGCTGGACTCCGCCTGCTGCGGCATCGCCGGCACCTACGGCTTCAAGAAAGAGAATTACGAGGCTTCCCAGGCCGTGGGCGCCGCCCTGTTCGAACAGATCCGTTCCGTGGATCCGGAGGTCGTCGCCTGTGACTGCGAGACCTGCAAGTGGCAGATCGAGATGTCCACCGGCTACCGCGTCGAGAATCCCATATCCATCCTTGCCGAATCGATAGAGCAATGAAAAGAATCCTTATTATCCTGGCACTCGGGGCCCTCGCGGCCTGCCAGCACAAGCCCGTTATCGACGTCCAGGCCCACCGCGGCGGCGCCGGCCTGATGCCGGAGAACACCGTCTCCGCGATGAAAAACGCCCTGGACCTGCACGTGAACACCCTGGAGTTCGACCTCCAGCTGTCCGGGGACGGCCAGGTGGTCGTGTCCCACGACAATTACTTCCATCCCCGCTATTCCATCCGGCCCGACGGCACCCTGATCGGGGAGGAAGACCCGAAGGAATACCTCTACACGATGCCCTACGACAGCATTGCCCGCTATGAGGTGGGGCTGCGGCCCGTGGACCGCTGGCCCACGCAGGTCAAGGTGCACGAAGTGAAGCCCCTGGCCGGCGATCTGATTGACTTTGCCGAAGACTACGCCCGGCAGATCGGCCTCTCGCCGGTGAATTACAACATCGAGATCAAGTCCTGGCCGGGAGAAGGGGAGGGAACCCTGTGGCCGGAGTACAAGGTCTTCTGCGACACCTGCATCCCCCTGCTGCTCTCCAAGCATCTCGGCAGGCGCCTGATCGTCCAGAGCTTCGACCCCCGCGCCCTCAATTATATGCACGGAAAGTGGCCGGAACTCACCCTGTCATACCTTACCGAAGACTACGACGGGGGAGACATCGAAAAACTTCTCGGGAACCTGGACTTCGTCCCGCAGTGGTGGAGCCCGGAATCCAGCGTGGTCACGCCGGAGAACGTGGCCTGGTGCCACGCGAAGGGCATCGGCGTCGTCCCCTGGACGGTGGACGACCCGGCCGAGATGCGCCGCCTGGTGGACTGCGGCGTGGAAGCCATCATCTCCAATTATCCCGACATCCTCATTGAAACCGTAAGATAATGCTCAAGTTCCTTCAGCAGCCTGCCTACAAGCCGGCCGAGACCGGTCCTGAGGCCGATGCGAAATACAAACGCCTGCGCCTGCAGGTGTTCCTCGGCGCCTTCATCGGCTATGCCGGATTCTACCTGGTGCGCAAGAACCTCTCGATGGCCATCCCGGCCATGGCTCCGCTCGGTTTCCATAAGACGGAGCTGGGCTTCGTCCTGGGCCTGAACGCGGCCGCCTACGCCCTGTCCAAGTTCCTGATGGGCAGCGTGTCCGACCGCTCCAACGCCCGGGTTTTCCTGCCGCTGGGCCTGATCCTTACCGCCATTTCGATGTGCTTCATGATCGTGCCCATCCAGTGGATCGGGGCGGAGCACAAGGCCCTCGCCATTTTGGTGATGGGCGTGTTGAACTGCCTGGTCGGCTGGTTCAACGGCATGGGCTGGCCCCCGTGCGGGCGTGTGATGACGCACTGGTTCTCGCCGGGCGAACGGGGTACGATGATGAGCATCTGGAACTGTGCGCACAACGTGGGCGGCGCGCTCGTGGGGCCGATGGCCACCTACGGCGCCGCCTGGTTCGGCAGCTGGTTCTACGGCGCCCACGAGGAGCTTTATTTCCTCATCGGTACCTTCGCCTTCCCCGCGGCGGTGGCCCTTTTCATCGCCCTGCTCGCCTACGTGCTGTTGCGCGACACGCCCCAGTCCTGCGGGCTTCCCTCCGTGGAGGCGTGGCGGAACGACTATCCCAAGAACTACTCCGAGAAGCACGAGCAGACGCTTTCTACGAAGGAGATCTTCTTCCAGCACGTGCTGAACAACCGCTTCCTGTGGTTCATCGCGCTTTCGAACGCCTTCGTGTACATGGTGCGCTACGGCTGCCTGGACTGGGCGCCGACCATCCTGACGGAGAAGGGAATCGACCTGAAGAGCGCCGGCTGGGCCTATTTCGCCTATGAGTTCGCGGCCATCCCGGGCACGCTCCTGTGCGGCTGGCTGTCGGACAAGCTCTTCCACGGCAAGCGGGCGCTGCCCACGATGATCTTCATGGCGCTGGTGCTGGTGTTCGTCGTCCTGTACTGGCGCTACATAGACAACCTGACCGTCGTGATCATCTGCCTGATCGGCATCGGCTTTTTCATCTACGGCCCGGTGATGCTGATCGGCGTGCAGGCGCTGGACCTGGCACCCAAGAATGCGGCCGGCACTGCGGCCGGCCTTACGGGTTTCTTCGGTTACTTCTTCGGCACGTTCCTGCTGGCGAACACCGTCATCGGCTGGGTGGCCCAGACGGCCGGCTGGAGCTGGACCTTCGTCCTGCTCGTCGCCGCCTGCCTGCTCGCCATCCTCTTCATGGGCCTGACGCTCAAGCAGGAACGGCGTTAGAATACCAGCAGATAGAGCAGCCCTGCGAGGGCGGCGCCGGTCATGGGGCCGGCGACGGGAATCCAGCTGTAGCTCCAGCCGCTGTCGCGCTTGCCCGCGATGGGCAGCACGGCGTGTGCGCAGCGTGGACTGAGGTCACGGGCGGGGTTCAGGGCATAGCCCGTGGTGCCGCCGAGCGACATGCCGATGGACATGATCAGGCAGGTGACCGGCCAGGAACCCAGCGAACCGGTGGACGCGGCCGCCCCGCCGACGCTGAAAGCGTTGCCGTTCGTGGCGAGCGCCAGGATCACGAAGACCAGCAGGCAGGTGGCGATGACCTCGCAGAGGAAATTGCGCCAGGTATTGGCGATCGCCGGCATCGTACAGAAGGTGCCCAGCATCGTATCGGGCTGGTCCGACGTGGCCTTGTAATGGTCCTTGTAGAAGATCCAGACCAGCACGGCGCCCACGAAGCCGCCCAGCATCTGGGCGACGATATACCCGGGAACGGAAGCCCAGGGGAAGGTCCCTGCGACGGCCAGGCCCAGGGAAACGGCGGGATTGAGGTGCGCGCCGGACACGGGACCGGCCACCAGCACGCCCATCATCACGGCGAGGCCCCAGCCGAGGGCGATGACCACCCAGCCGGCGCCTTTCGCCTTGGAATGGTTGAGGGAGGTGGCGGCGCACACGCCGTCGCCGAGCAGCACGAGCACCAGCGTGCCGATGAATTCGAAGATGTATTGTTGCATGGTTCTGAGTTATTTACGGGTGAGTGTCCGGGAGATGGCGTCGGTCCAGCCGGCCTTGACGCCGGTCATGTCCGCGCCGGACGGCGTGAACGTGCGTTCCGCCTTCCACTGCCGGCGGACTTCATCCAGCGAACTCCAGTAGCCGACCGCCAGGCCGGCGAGGTAGCAGGCCCCCAGGGCCGTGGTCTCGGTGACCTCGGGGCGGATGACGGCGGTGTCCAGGATGTCGGCCTGGAACTGCATCATCAGGTTGTTGCGGGATGCGCCGCCGTCCACCTTCAGTTCCGACAGGCGCACGCCGGCATCCTTCTCCATCGCACCCACGATGTCCATCGTCTGGAAGGCGATGCCCTCCAGGGCGGCGCGGGCGATGTGTGCCGCCGTGGTGCCGCGGGTGATGCCGCAGATGACGCCGTGGGCGTACTGGTCCCACCAGGGTGCACCCATGCCGGTCAGTGCGGGCACGAAATAGACGCCCCCGTTGTCGGGCACGCCGGCGGCCAGCGCCTCGATTTCGGACGAGGAGCGGATGACCCCCAGCCCGTCGCGGAGCCACTGCACCACGCTTCCGCCCACGAAGATCGAGCCTTCAAGGGCGTAGTTCACGGTATCGCCGATCTGCCACGCCACCGTGGTCAGCAGGTTGTTGCGGGAGAGGATGGGCTTCCCGCCCGTGTTCATCAGCAGGAAGCAGCCGGTGCCGTAGGTGTTCTTGACGGCGCCGGGTGTGACGCACATCTGGCCGAACAGGGCTGCCTGCTGGTCGCCCGCGATGCCCGCGATGGGCACCTCGTGGGCGAAGATCGTCGTCTTCGTGCAGCCGTACACCTCGGAGGACGGGCGGACCCTGGGCATCATCGAGGCCGGAACGTCCAGCAGCGCCAGCAGTTCGGGATCCCATTCCAGGGTGTGGATGTTGAAAAGCATCGTGCGGGAGGCGTTGGAGACGTCCGTGACGTGGACCTCGCCCCGCGTGAGCTGCCAGACCAGCCAGCTGTCCACGGTACCGAAGCGCAGTTTCCCCGCCTCGGCCCGCTCCCGGGCGCCCGGGACGTTGTCCAGGATCCATTTGATCTTGGTGCCGGAGAAGTAGGCGTCGATGATCAGGCCGGTCTTCTCGCGGATCATGTCCACCAGGCCGCGCGCCTTGAGTTCATCGCAGAAAGCGGAGGTGCGCCGGTCCTGCCAGACGATGGCGCGGTGCACGGGGATGCCCGTTTCCGCGTCCCAGACGATGGTCGTCTCCCGCTGGTTGGTGATGCCGATGGCGGCGATGTCGTTTCCGTTGATGCCGATCTTGGAGATGGCCTCCGCGATCACGGCCGCTTCGGACGACCAGATCTCCATCGGGTCGTGCTCCACCCAGCCGGGCTGGGGGAAATACTGGGGGAATTCCATCTGGGCGGTGGAGCGGATGCTCCCGTCGTGGTCAAAGACGATGGCGCGGGAGGAACTGGTGCCCTGGTCCAGCGCAAGGATGTACTTGTTCATAGATTCGCTTATTGTCGCTTATAAGGCAAATATAGTCCAAAAATGGGGAATTAACGAGAATTTGCCTATCTTTGTACACTTTTGTAACCACATTCATAATCGTATGAAACATCTGTTTACCGCCGCGGTCCTGCTTGCAGCCGCGCTTACCGCTTCCGCCCAGGAAGAAATCAAGAAAACCGGTATCAACTTCGGCCCTCTGCCCGCCGTCGGCTATTCCTCCGACCTGGGCTGGCACTACGGCGCCCTTACGGATATCTATCAGTATGGAGACGGCACCGTTTATCCGGACTATGTCTGGAAGGCCAACGTGGAGATTTCCCGCTATTCCAAGGGAAATACCGTGCTTCATTCCTTCTTTGACAGCAAGTACATCATCCCCGGCATCCGCGTGTCGGCCGCCATCTCCTGGTTCGGCAACAAGACCACCAACTTCTACGGCTTCAACGGCGCCTCGTCGCTGTATGTGCCGGAGCTGGACAAGATCACGGAAGCCGGACAGGGCCTGTACCTGATGCGCCGCGACATCTTCCGCGTCCAGACCTGCTTCCAGGGTGCTTTCGGCGACAGCAACTGGGGCTGGGCCGCCGGCCTGACCTATTGGAACATCAAGACCGGCCACGCCGTCAACAAGGGGCTCAGCGGCGGCGCAAACGACATATCCCTATATGACATCTACGTGCGAGACGGCGTCATTCCCGAGGCCGAGAAGAACGGAGGCCAGCACCTGGAACTCAAGGCCGGCGTCGTCTATGACACCCGCGACCACGAGAACAACCCGACCCGCGGAACCAACCTCGAGGCCTATGTGTTCGGCTCCCCGGACATCATCTCCAAGCACGACAACAGCTACCTCAAGCTGGCGGTCCACTTCAAGCAGTTCATTCCGCTGGCCGACCGCCTGGTCTTCGGCGGCCACCTGGCCTTCCAGGGCCTCGTCGCCGGCAACGCCCCGTTCTACATGCTGCAGACCATCCAGTCCATCAATATGAAGCAGATCAACACCGAAGGCCTCGGCTCCACCTGCACCCTCCGCGGTACCATCACCAACCGCCTGCAGGGCAACAGTTATGCGTGGATGAACACCGAGCTGCGCTGGACCTTCGTCAAGTTCCGCTGGATCAACCAGAACTGGGCCCTCGCCCTGAACCCGTTCTTCGATATGGGCATGGTCGTCAGCCCCTACCGCCTCAAGCAGATGGAAGGCCTGGCCGCCGATGTCCTTACGCCGGTCGCATCCGTGGACAGCAAGGTCTATACTGTCGCGGACTTCTACACCAAGCAGGCGGAGAAACTGCATATGAGCGCGGGTGCCGGCCTGCACGTGATCATGAACCAGAATTTCAACATCAACTTCGAGTTCGGCAAGTGCTTCGACAAGAACGACGGCGCCGGCCTCGGCATCAACATCGGCCTGAACTACATCTTCTAGCCGCCCGGACCCGTTTGCGCTTAAATGAAAAACAGCCGGTCAACCGACCGGCTGTTTTGTTGAGGTATCCGGATTCGAACCAGAACAGGCAGAACCAAAATCTGTAGTGCTACCATTACACCATACCTCAATTCCGGGTGCAAAGATAGCAATTTATCTTTTGCTTTTGAAATAATCCTTGACCAGGGTGCCGCATTCTTCGGCAAGCACTCCGGAGACGACCTCCGTGCGCGGATGCAGCAGGGAGGGGGAGAAGAGGGTGTAGCCGCGGCGCGGGTCGGGTGCGCCCCAGACGAGCCGCCCGAGCTGGGCCCAGCCCAGCGCCGCGGCGCACATCGGGCAGGGCTCCACTGTCACATAGAGCGTGCAGGCGTCGAGGTATTTCCCGCCCAGGGCTTCCGTCGCGGCGGTCAGGGCGATCATCTCGGCGTGCGCGGTGGGGTCGTGCAGGCGCTCGGTCATGTTGTGCCCCCGCGCGATGATGCGCCCGCGGCACACGACGACGGCGCCGATGGGCACTTCGTCCTCCGCTCCGGCCGTGCGGGCCTCGCGCAAGGCTTCCTGCATGTATTTCCCGTCGTCTTCCATCTTATTCCAGGGCTTCCAGGATGTCGTTCCAGACCGTCTGGCGATCCGTTTCGTTGAGGATTTCGTGGCGCATCCCGGGGTAGAGTTTTACGTCCACGTGGCGGTATCCCACGCGGCGCATCAGTTCCGCAGCCTGCGCCAGTGCCTCGTCGGAGACGCGGCAGGGGTCCTCGGCGCCGGAGATGAAATGTACCGGCAGCTCCGGGCGGGACACTACCCAGCCCTTCGGGTCATAGCAGTCCTGCATCAGGCCCAGCAGGCCGTAGAAGCCGTTGGCAGTGAAGCGGTAGGCGCAGAGCGGGTCGGCGTGGTAGGCCTTCAGGGTGTCCGGATCCGAGCAGACCCAGGCGGCGGGCCAGCCTTCGTCCTTGAACGGTTTGTTATAGGCTCCGACGGACATCTGCTGCATGAGTTTGGGCCGGTAATGCCAGCCCCGGATCCGCCCGAACAGGCCGGCAAGGGCCTTTCCCAGCCCCTTGGCGGGGTTGTCGGAAGGGCAGCCGCACACGAACAGGCGGTCGATGCGGCCGTCGTAGCGCTTGGCGAACGAGCGTACCGCGAGCGAGCCCATGCTGTGCCCGAACAGGGTATAGTCCAGTCCCGGCCACTGTGCGCGGGCCCAGTCGCAGACCACGCGGATGTCCTCCACGAGGGCCTGCCAGCCGCCGTCGTAGAAGTAGCCGAGGTCCTCGGCCGACTTCACGGAAGCGCCGTGGCCGCGGTGGTCGTGGATCACGCACGCATAGCCGTTCGCCGTCAGGAACTCCGCGAAGGGAACGTAGCGCTCCTTGTGCTCGCACATCCCGTGCACGAGCTGCACCAAGCCGCGGGGCGTCCCCTCCGGGACGCTGACAAGCATGGCCAGGTCCAGGCCGTCGGCCGATGCGGGAAGGGTCATCTCTTTCATCATATCGCGAAGATACGCTTTTTACCGCAACAAAAAAAGGGAGGATGACTAATAAGTCCGCAGGACTTTGAGGTCATCCTCTTTTCTATTAGTCGTCCGGTCAGCCACAGGCAAAAAAATAGCTATTCTTTTGATTATCAAAAGAATAGCTATTGCTTTTCTGATAA
>Ga0310691_10001463_pt1 | contig 35886 bp, 27 predicted proteins | sample 176DNAGHGlowgp2_FD_203887 | JGI IMG/M metagenome (GOLD analysis project Ga0310691, IMG submission 203887) | Sheep rumen microbial communities from Palmerston North, Manawatu-Wanganui, New Zealand - 1766 DNA GHGlow gp2 (v2) (version 2) | ecosystem: Host-associated > Mammals > Digestive system >... | reverse complement strand
AAAAAAAGTATTTGTTATTTTTGCTGCAAAATTAGAAAAAAAAATCGTAAAACTCCTTCGTTCTGCTGAAAAAATATTACCTTTGTGGCAACAAACTTCATTCAACCCATTTCAGTCCTATGGAGAATCAATACGTTAAGCAGTTTCCGGAGTTGCTCAAGGGCAAGAAACTACTCTATGTCCACGGCTTTGGCAGCAGCGGACAGTCGGGCACCGTGCATCGTTTGCGCACTGTCTTCCCCAACGCCACGGTGGTGGCTCCCGACCTGCCTGTGCACCCCGAGGAGGCCATGGAGTTGCTGCATCGGGTGTGCAGCGAGGAGCACCCCGACCTCATTCTCGGCACGTCGATGGGCGGCATGTACGCCGAGCAGCTGCGCGGCTTCTGGCGAATCTGCACCAACCCCGCTCTCTGCATTGCCGACACCATGCACGACCACGGCATGACGGGCACGCAGCACTTTCAAAACCCCCGCCAGGACGGTGTGCAGACATTCTATGTTGACAAGGCTTTGGTGAAGGAGTACCGCACCGTGTCGGAGCGCCGTTTCGTCGGCCTCGACGATGATGACCGCCGGCGCGTCGTCGGACTCTTCGGCGATGCCGACACCCTGGTCGACACCTTCTCGCTTTTCCACCAGCACTACCCGCAGGCCATCCGCTTCCACGGTGAGCACCGCATGGACGACCGCTCCTTCATGCACAGCGTGCTGCCCGTCATCCGCTGGATTGACGACCGTCAGGAGGGGCGCGAGCGTCCTGTTATATATATTGGTATAGAGACGCTCATCGACTCCTACGGCAAGCCCACCAGCAGCAGCCAGAAGGCCGTGCGCCGGCTCATCGAGGGCTACCAGGTGTTCTTCGTGGCACCGGCGGCCTCGTCCGACGTGATGCAGTATGCCCAGACGTCGGCCTGGCTCGAAGAGCATGTCAACGTGCCCGCCTGGGGGCACACCGTGTTCACCAACGAGCGGAAACTGCTCTATGGCGACTTCCTCGTCGAGGGTTCCGCACTCATGGAGCGGGCAGGCGGCGAGGCCACGAAGGATGCCATGGCCACCCGCATAGACTTTGGCAGCGACACCTTCAAGAGCTGGGAGGACATTATTGAATATTTCGACCGCTTAGGCGGAAACATTTAACAAACCATTAAACACCAAACAACGATGAAAAAAATTCTGAACTGGATGCTTGCCGCCATCCTTCTCTGCGGCACCCTCACCGTTGTCACCTCGTGCAGCCTTAACGACAATCCCGCTGCCGAGGAGCAGCAGGCAACTGTCGACGTGAAAGCCCTGGCCGACCAGGTGTGGGCCTACAGCCAGGCCAACCCCGACGGCTTCACGCTGAACCTTGCCACCATGCAGGCACCCACCGAGGGCATCAGCGTGGCATACGCCGCCACGCAAGGCAGCCACTCGCGCGAGCAGTTGGAGACCGTCATTGAGCATGCCCTGGCCCATGGGGGCTTTGTGGGCGGTTGGCTCGACACCACCGACGGCAAGTACTATTTCGACAGTGTGCGCCTCTTTCCCGAGGACCAGTTAGATGAGGCCACGGCCTTTGCCATTGAGAACGAACAACTGGCGTTCTTCATCATCTCCACGGGCACCGAGGTGCGTTTGGATCAAGAGTAGCGGCCCAACAAGAGCTTCTTAGCTCTTGTTGGCCTTCTTGCGCTGGTCGTGGTCGAGAATGGTCTTGCGCATGCGCATGGACTTGGGAGTGACCTCGACCAGCTCATCTTCCTTGATGTACTCCAGACATTCTTCCAGCGACATCACGGCTTTCGGGATGATGCGTGCCTTCTCGTCGGTTCCCGATGCACGCACGTTGGTGAGCTGCTTGGCCTTGCAGACGTTGATGACGAGGTCGTTGTCGTGCACGTGCTCGCCTACCACCTGGCCCATATATACCTCTTCGCCCGGATCGATGAAGAACTTGCCGCGGTCCTGCAGCTTGTCGATGGCGTAGGCATAGGCGGTGCCCGTCTCCAAGGCAATCATCGAGCCGTTGAGGCGGCGCTCAATCTCGCCTTTGTAGGGCTGATACTCCTTGAAGCGGTGGGCCATGATGGCCTCGCCCTGCGAGGCGGTGAGCACGTTGGTACGCAGGCCGATGATGCCCCGCGAGGGTATGTCGAACTCTATGTTCGTGCGCTCGCCCTGGCTCTCCATGCTGGTCAGCTCGCCCTTGCGGCGCGTCACCATGTCAATCATCTTCGAGGCGAACTCGTCGGGCACGTTGATGGTCAGCTCCTCAATGGGCTCGCACTTCACGAGGTGAGAGGTATGATTACCTTTTTCGCTGGTGCTTCCGTCTCCAGAGTAATCATATTTTTCATTTCTCATTTCTCCATTCTCATCTTGCCATTTGTAGATTACCTGCGGCTGTCCCACCTGCAGCTCGTAGCCCTCGCGGCGCATGGTCTCGATGAGCACGCTCAGGTGCAGCACGCCACGGCCGCTGACCACCCAGCGGTCGGTAGAATCCTCAAAAGGCTCCACGCGCAGTGCGAGGTTCTTCTCCAGCTCCCGCTGCAGGCGGTCGTTGATGTGGCGGCTGGTGACAAACTTTCCCTCGCGGCCGAAGAATGGCGAGTCGTTGATGGTGAAGAGCATCGACATGGTCGGCTCGTCGATGGCTATCGGCGGCAGCGGTTCGGGCTGCTCCACGTCGCAGATGGTGTCGCCAATCTCAAACTTCTCCAGTCCGATGACGGCACAGATGTCGCCGCACTCCACCGTGTCCGTGCGGTGGTGGCCCATGCCGTCGAAGGTGTGCAGCTCCTTGATTTTCGTCTTCTCCATGGAGCCGTCGCGGTGGGCAATGGTAATCTGCTGTCCGTCGCTGAGGCTTCCGCGGTGTACCCTGCCCACGGCTATGCGCCCGGTGTAGCTGCTATAGTCGAGCGAGGTGATGAGCATCTGCGGGGTGCCCTCAATTTGTTTCGGGGCGGGTATGACCTCCACAATCTTGTCGAGCAGGTAGGTGATGTCCTGCGTGGGTTTCTGCCAGTCTTCACCCATCCATCCGTTCTTAGCTGAGCCGTAGACAACGGGGAAGTCGAGCTGGTCCTCAGTGGCATTGAGCGAGAACATCAGGTCGAAGACCATTTCGTAGACCTCCTCGGGGCGGCAGTTGGGCTTGTCAACCTTGTTCACCACCACGATGGGCTTCAGCCCTATCTGCAGTGCTTTCTGCAGCACGAAGCGGGTCTGCGGCATCGGGCCCTCGAAGGCGTCGACCAGCAGCAGGCAGCCGTCGGCCATGTTCAGCACGCGCTCCACCTCACCGCCGAAGTCGGAGTGGCCCGGCGTGTCGATGATGTTAATCTTTGTGCCTTTCCAGTTGATGCTTACGTTCTTTGAGAGGATGGTGATGCCGCGCTCGCGCTCCAGGTCGTTGGCATCGAGCACTTGGCTCGACAGGTTCTGACCCTCGCGAAAAAGGTTGCCGGCCAGCATCATCTTGTCTACTAATGTCGTCTTTCCGTGGTCTACGTGTGCTATGATAGCAATGTTCCTGATGTCTTGCATTTTCTAATACCTTATTATTTCAGGGTGCAAAGGTACGAATAAGCGAGCGAAAAACAAAAGAAAAACACTTTTTTCTTTTGTTTTTCCAAGCGGAAGTCCATTCGGGCGATAGCTTGCACTTACTTGCACCTCTTGCACCTGTAGCTGATTATCTGTCAGTTAGCTTGCACCGCTGGTTGCACCGCCTCTTGCACCGTGAATGGGTTCCGGCGGGATAACCGCCGGACACGAACATACGGCTGCGGGCAACGAAGTGGCAGTTGACGAAAAAAAACGCACGCCTTTTTGAAAAAAACGCACGCCTTTTTGAAAAAAACTGGCACTTCAGGTAAATTATCTTTACGTTGGTTTCTCTGTCGCTTTTCTTTACATCCTGCTGCTCTGCATGAAAAGAGCGGTGCAACTTACGGTGCAAGTTGTGGTGCAAGTTGTGGTGCAAGATAACTGCTTGATAATCAGCTACAGGTGCAAGAGGTGCAACTAAAACGGACAGATGCCAATGCGTTTAGAAATAATAGCTCACGGAGACACTCCAGACGTTGGTGCGCGTCTTGGCGTGGTTCCACGTCTGGTCCCACAGCGTGTCGCCCAGCTGCTGCCAGGTGAAGTCGGCAGTCTTGCTGACGGGGATGTTGTAGTTGATGCTACCCTCGAAATGGTTGGCAAAGGCAACGCCGAGGCCGAAGTTCACGCTGAGCATCGTCTCCTGCAAGGAGAACTGCTTCAGCTCGCCGTCGGGGCCGAACCACTGCAAGACATCGTCGCCGACGTTGAAGCTGAACTGCGGACCGGCCTTGAGGAAGATGCCTACGAGGTCGCCTACGCCCACACCATAGCGGGCGTCGCCCTGCAGCACGATGCTCTGCTGGTGGAAGGTCTCGTCCTGCACCTTCAGGTCGCGCTGGTCGTAGAGGGCCGACACGTCGACTGCCAACCCCGTGACGGGCAGCCCAATCTTCAGGGTGGGGCCTACGAAGAAGCCCACGCGGTTCGACTTCTTCAGTGCGTCGTCGTTGAACTCCATGTTGGCAAGCTGGAAGCCTCCCTTCAAGCCGAAGCGGATTTGGGCGCTGATAGGGGTGGGGAGGAGGAATAAGAGAATAAAAAGCCTCCCCAAGCCCCTCCAAAGGAGGGGATGTTTGTTTAGATGATGGATTGGTCTGGCTGTAAGCCTCCCCAAGCCCCTCCGAAGGAGGGGATGTTTGTTTAGATGATGGATGGTATTTATTTTCCTGTTCATTTTCTCTGACTTAATTATATATTATATAATGCATTCAGTGCTATTATCTATCTAAACATCCCCTCCTTTGGAGGGGCTTGGGGAGGCTTTTCGGGGAGGTTTTTGGGGGAGGCTCTTTTTTTCAGTGCCTCTCCCTCCTCACGCTCACTCGTGCCGGCTGTGAGCTGCTGGCGCTACTGCTGCTTCGCTCACGCCTGCTTCGTGTGCGCTCGCTCTTCTCCTTCGTCTGGCGTCGGCTGGCGGCCTTGGCCAGTTTCGGGTCGAGGTTGGCAATGCTGTCGAGCGAGTCGCGGCGTGCCTTGTCGCCGAAGAGGTTCTGTCGGAAAGCCTCCAGCTCCTTCTCAATGCGCAGCTGCTCGGCAGAGAGCTTCGTCGTGTCGCCATTGGCCTCCTGCACGAGGGTACGTCCCAGGCGGTTGGCGGTTTTGTAGATTTTTCCCTTGTATTTGTTCAGCGTGAAGAAGTCGTCGAGGTTCATCAGGGCGGCATCGTTCACGTCGCTGGTCTTGATGGTCTGGCGGCTGAGGAAAGGTTCCAGGTCGGAATACTTCACCCAGAAGAGCGGCTCAGGGCCGAAGTCGGGGTCGATCATGATGGGGCAGAGGGCCAACACCTTGATGTGGAAGGAGGAGTTGGCCTGGTCGTAGTAGGCACACTCCTTGAGGTAGTATTTCTTCACGTCGGCCGAGGGAATGTCGCTGTTGTCGACCTTCAGCTTGCCGTCCTCTTCGGTGAAGAGGAAGCTGTGGTCGGTGAGCACGGTCTTGAAGGCAATCTTCGCCGCGTCGGAGAAGTCGTCCTGCCCGTCGTTGGCGGTGTTGTATTCGTAGACGGGAATATAGCCGTTCTGCGCCAGCTTGAAGATATAGGTGAACAGGTTCATCTGCTTGCCCAGTGGCTGCACGGGGTAGTAGAGTCCGCTGTTGGCCTCGTCGTCGAGGTTGATTTCGCGGTAGAGGTCGCGGCGCCACACCACGTCCTCGGGCACGTCGAGTGCCACGGGGTAGCTGAGCTGCATGCGCTGGGTCATTCCCTGCTTCGACGTGCCTTGCTTCTTCTCTTGCTGCACGCGCTGCGCCTGCTGCACGCGGCTCTTCTTCGGCTGGGCGGCAACGGTGGTGGCCGCCAGTGCTATCATCATCAGGAACAATAGTCTCTTCATCTCTTTTCTCTATTTCTTATTTACAAAACAATAAGTGCTACTTCACGATTACCTCTGTAGAGTTCTTCAGCGTGCGCTGGATGCCGTCGGGGCCTACCGCCACCACATGCGAGATGTAGAAGCGGCGGTTGCGCGTGAGCTTGCGGAAGGTCTCTTTCTGGCGGGCTGAGAACTGGTCGCCGTCGCTGGCTATGGGCACGGCATTGCCCATGTTGTCGAAGAACACCGTCTCGAATGAGACGACCTTGAAGCCGATGTCGAGTATGCCGTCGTCGATGGCGGCTCCGATGCCGTCGGCCTCTACGAGCTGCTTCTTCGACATGTTGCCACCCTTGAAGCGGTCGGCATTGCCCTGCTCGTCCTTCACGGCGATGTAGGGGGTGGGGTCGGGCAGCTTGCGCACGCGGAAGGCGAAAGAGCCCATGGTCTGCGGGCGGCCCGTGTTTGTCGACGTGACGGTGATGACGGCATCCTGGCCTACCTGCGAGGGGTGGGCTATATACTTGCCGGCCCCGTTGGGCTTCAGCGAGCCGTTGGTCATCGAGGCCGAGATCTTGCTCAGGGGCACACCGGGCACTGAGATGCTGATGGGGTTGTCGTAGCCGGCATAGAGCATGCGTGTGAGGTCGGCAGAGACGGTGGCCGACGGCTCTACCACGGTGTACTTCTGCTCGAAGTCGCGGCGGATGGGGTCGCCATTGCCGTTGATGGTCTGTATGTAGCCCGAGAGGGTGAAGTCGCCGGTGCGCGAGGCCACCGTCTCGTAGACGTTGCCGGGCAGGTCCACCTTCCGCCCTCCGATGTAGATCTCGGGCACCTGTGTGGTGTCGATGGCGGCCATGACGATGTGGGCGGTGAAGCGGTCGCCCTGCACAATGGTCTGCGAGTTGGGAATGACGAAGGCGTCGAGGGCGTTGACGCGGATGTCCTTCACGTCGATGTTCTGCACCAGTGTGTGTAGCACCTCCTTCTCGGCGTTGCGCACGTCGTTCTGCAGCTTCGTGAGCATGGTGACGGCGGCCACGGCGGGCATGGCCTCAAACATGTACTCCTGCCAGTTCTTGCCCAGGATGCCGTTGGGCACGTCGGTGGTGAGGTCGCTGGCTATGTGGGCCTTCTTCGTGGAGTCGGTGACCATGGTGAGGATGCCGTCGCGGTAGCTCTCGATGGCCCGCTTCAGCTCCTCGCCGCGTCCGCGTCCGGGGGCGAGCATCACCTGGTTGGCAGCCTCCAGGTCTTCCTTGTTCTGCAGGTTGTCGGGGTTGGCATCGTTGCCGTCGGCCTCGGTGGCGATGGCTTGCTTAAGCTCGGCGGCTAAGGCATAGAGCTGCTGGCTCATCTGTCGCACTTGCATGGCCTTGTCGTACCACTCGCGCACCTTCTGAGGGTTGGCGGCCATCTGGTCTTCAAAGTCCTGGTATATGGCCTGGTTCTCCTGTGCGGCGTTCTCGGTGGTGCGGTTGAGGCTTTCCTGCATGATGGCAAAGCCGTTGAGCACCTCGTTGGAGACGTTCAATGCCAGCATGGCCATCAACACCACATACATGAGGTTGATCATCTTCTGGCGCGGGGATACGGGTCGTTTTCTGATTGCCATTGTGTGGGGTTAATGAGCCTTATGGGTTTAATGGGTTTGTTTGAGCCTTAGGCATGTTGACGGTCATGGCCTCAATCATGCGAGTGTAGATTTTGTTCAGCTCGGCAATCTGCTCGGCCATGCGCTTCGACTGCTCGTTGATTTGGTCGATGGTGCCTATCTGCTGGCTGGCTCCCTTGAGCTGCATCTCATAGACCTTGCAGATGCCGGTGAGCGTGCGGTTGAGGTTTTCCATCTCCTCGCTGTCGCGGGTGAGGCGCTCGCTCTGCTCGCTGACCTTCTTCAGCGTCTCGGTGAGGCTCTTCAGCTGCTCCACGTAGTTCTGTGTGGCCTCTTCCATGGCCTCGGGGTCGATGTCGGGCAGTTCGGGCTGGGGGGCTATGATGCCGCCGATGATGGTGGGGGAGGGGGTGGTGGAGGAGGGGGTGGTAGGTTCGGTAGGTGAAGTAGGTTCGGTAGGGATGGCGCCGATGACGATGGTTCCTCCGCTGGTGCTGCTGCCGAAGCTTCCGCTTCCCACACCGCTGCTGATGGCCTCCCCTTGGGCTGCAGCGGTTTCGTCTGTGGCGGCTTCGTCGCCGGCTACGTGTGTGGGCAGCTCCTTGCCCTCTTCGGTCTTGTCGAAGGGGCGGTCGAAGCCGGCGATGAAGAACACCAGCACCTCGGTGCCCATGCCGAGGAAGAGCATGAGGTTGGCACCCGGCAGGTGGGTGAGCTTGAAGAGGGCACCTAAGATGACGATGGAGGCGCCCCAGCTATAGGCGTAGTTCATGAACGTCTGCCCCGGCACGCTGTCGAGCCATTTCTGCAGGCGGTAGATGGGGTTGAATTTGCTGTAGGTGGTCATTTCTTTTTTTGTAGGTTTGGTAGGTGGGGTAGGGTTGGTAGGTGGTTAGCGGCGCTGCTTCTTCGTGCTGGCCTTGGCGGGCTTGGCTTTCTCGCTGGTGGTGTTGGCCAGGCTTCGCACGCAGCGGAAGCCTATGAAGCTGCGGGGCTGGTTCTGGTATTCGCTGCTGCGCCAGGCTGAGCGGATGTAGCTCTCGGGGTCTTTCCAGGAGCCGCCTCTGACGCTCTTCTTCTTCAGCCTGTAGGGGTCTTCCTTGGCAGCGTTGTACTTCAGCTGCGGGTTGATGTCGTTCATGGCATCTACGCCGGCCTCGGTATAGATGGTCGATGTCCACTCTGCCACGTTGCCGGCCATGTCGTAGAGACCGTTGCTGTTGGCACTGTAGATGCCCACCTTCGAGGTGATGAGGTTGCCGTCTTTGGTATAGTTGCCGTCGTCGGGCTTGAAGTTGGCGAAGAAGCATCCCTTGCCGCTGGCCACGTCTTCATTCTCCCAGGGGAACTCGTTCTGCTGCTTGCCGCGGGCGGCATACTCCCATTCGGCCTCCGTGGGCAGGCGGTAGCGCTGCACGAAGCGGGCGGCGGGGCCGAGGCCCTTCAGCAGATACTCCGTGCGCCAGGCGCAGAAAGCGTTGGCCTGCTCCCAGGTCACACCCACCACGGGGTAGTCGTTATAGGCGGCATTGGAGAAGTAGTTGCGCATGTACATCTCGTTGTCGGCGTTGGGGAAGTCGTTCACCCAGCAGGTGGTGTCGGGATAGATGTTGATGATGTAGGTGTTGAGGAAGTCCCAAGGCCCGGTGTACTCGCGGTTCAGCGTCTCGCGGTGGATGTTTCCCTCGTCGTCGATGTAGGCGGTGTCTTTCGAGATGTACACCTTCTCGTCGTAGATGCCTCCCTGCTTCTGGTCGTTCCACTTGTCGGTGTTGAGGTTGCGCTCCTCGGGGTTGGCACGGTTGCGGCGCAGGGCTGCCTCGGTGTAGTCGTAGACCTCGTAGCGATAGTTCATCTGGCGGTAGTCGAGCATCTTCTCGCCCGTGACGGGGTTGGTGACGTAGACGCTCTCTATGGCGCGCAGCTCGTCCTCATTGGGCTTGCGGGGCAGCGACTTCTTCCAGTTCAGGTAGGGCTTGATGGGGTCGCCGTTCTTGTCCTCCTCAATCTTGTAGCTCTCGTCGCCCCCATAGTTCGGGTCGGCCAGGCGCTCGCGGATGATGCTGTCGCGCACGTAACTCACAAACTGTCGGTACTCGGAGTTCGTAATCTCGGTGTCGTCCATCCAGAATCCTTCCACGGAGATGTCTCTCAGCGGTGTCTCACGCCCCCAGAGCGAGTCTTTGCCCTCGAGGCCCATCTTCAGGTGGCCGCGCTTGATGAGCACCATGCCGTAGGGGGCCGGTTCTGCAAACGAGCGACCGCTGGCACCGGTGAGCTCGCCGCCAGAGGCCATCGTCTCTTTGCCGCCGAAGCAGGAAGAAATCAATAGCAAAAGGGCAAGAGCCGAAAGCCCACCCAAGCCCTCCCAGAGGGAGGGATGTTTGGTTACCAGTTCTGTGGTGTTCCTGTTATGTATCTTCATACTTTATATTTTTTTTGCCTGTCTTGAACATCCCTCCCCTTTGGGAGGGCTTGGCTTATAATATCCTTACATTCTGGTGGCGGTTCTTCCCCTTCTTGAAGAGGTTGATGTCCGTCTGGTAGCCCACGAATAGCTCGTGCGACCCATTGCCGAGGCTGATGCCGTTGGTGAAAGCCTCGTAGCTGTAGCCCAGCGTGATGCCGTGGAAGTTGCCGCCGAGGTAGACCGTCAGCGAGTTTCCCGGACTGTAGCCCGCGCCCACATACATCTTGCGCTGCTCGTGGGTGTAGACGAGGCGGCTGCTGATGTCGGCGCGGTAGCCCACGCCGTCGGAACGGCCTAACACAGAGGGCTGTATAGATAAGAACGGATTTCTGAGCCGAATATTGCATCCAGCCGTCAAATAATATGACATGGCAATGTCCAGCTGGTTCTTTTCGCCCAGCTCCACGGTGGGCGACGTGAGGTGCTGCACGCTGGCCCCCACGTACCACGAGCGGTGCTGATAGTAGAGGCCGGCAGCCAGGTCGACGGCCGTGCCCGTCACCTCCGACGTGGCGAACGCCTCGTCGCCAACCTCGATGAGCTCCACCTTCGAGCCGTCGAACTTCTCGCTGAGCATGCCTGCCTGGACGCCGATGTTCAGCGTGCCTCCGAAGAGCTTCTGCTTGTAGGCATACTGAAGGCTCAGGCTGTTGTGGGAGAAGAGGCCGATGGCATCGTTAACGAAGCGAAGGCCCACGCCGTGATAGGCCCCCAAGAGGTAGAAGGGCATGTCGCCCGAGGCATACATCGTCTGGGGGTTGTGCTCAAAACCTGCCAGTGCCATGCTGTAGGCGGCAGCGACGTTGATTTTCTCCTGCTTGCCAACAGCGGCAGGGTTAAACGCCGTCTCCATCGTCCAGTAGTGACTGAACGACGGGTCGTATTGCGCCTTACATTCCAGACAGGCCACAACCAACAGGGCCAATATCAGCAGATTTCGCCTAAACACGCATAAATAACGTTGCGACGGCCGTTTTATTATATAATAGATGTAAGAAAAAGACGCTTTTGCTTGCTTTTTTGCCCTTTTATTCGTAATTTTGCACGCATGATGAAGAAAAGCCTACTACTGCTTTGCCTGCTGCTGACGGCCGGGATGGCCCGTGCTGCCGACACCTTCCTGCCCGAAGCGCAGATGCAGGACTCGCTCCTGCAGATGCTGGCACGTTTCACCACCTATATGAAAGCCGACTTCCAGCCCTGCCAGGAGCCAAACAGCGCCGGCGAGGCCTGCGGCTGCTTCCGCTCGAACAATAGCATGCGGAGCAATGAAGACGGTGTGCGCCCCAATGCCGACATGAGCATGGTGTGCGCCTTCCTCGCCAAGTACGGGCAGGGAAGGGTCACGCTGCCCCAGGGAGTCAGCTGGCAGGACGTGGAGCAGATGGCCCGGCAGTCGCTCGTCTTCGCCTACAGCACCCACAAGGCCAACCGGCTCAAGGTATGCTCCGATGGCCGCTACTGGGGCTCCCTCTCGGTCAAGGACCATGTCTGGGAAAGCTCGCTATGGGCCATGAGCGTGGCCTACAGCGCACTGTTCCAGTGGGAAGCACTGTCGGAGCAGCAGCGCCACTACGTCTACCAGCTACTGAAGGCCGAGTGCGACTACGAGCTGGAGCGCGACATTCCCACCGGCTACCGGGGCGACACGAAAGCCGAGGAGAACGGATGGGAGGTGGACGTCCTGGCGGCAGCACTGGCACTCTTCCCCGACGACGGGCTGGCCCCACAGTGGCGCGAGCGCATGCTCGACTTCGCCGCAAACAGCTACTCCCATCCTGCCGACAACAACCCGCGCTATCGAGGCCCGAACCTCTACCCCGACTACACCCTGCAAAACCACAACTACTTCCACACCAGCTATCAGAATGTGGTCATCCAAGAGCTGGGCGAGGCAGCCCTCCTATTAGCTCTCCCTGCCAAACCTACCAAACCAACTAAACCTACTCCCCCTACCCCCCTCCTCCACAACTGCCGCCAGGTCTGCGACAGCGTGCTCTGGTGGTTAGCCCTGAGCGACGGCGAGCTGGCCATGCCCAACGGCAACGACTGGAGCCTCTTCCTCTACGACCAGATCACGAGCTATTCCACCATGGCATGCCTGCTGCGCGACCCTGATGCCCTCATGCTCGAACAGCGCTGCTACGAGATGATACGCCACCGGCAGCTCACCACACCCGACGGCTCCTGGCTGCTGCGCAGCGACATCGGGGCGCGACGAATGGGCGTGGAGGCCCACCGCGTCATGATGACCTGGCTCATGCACCACCTCTGGAGCACCGCCGACCTCAAGCCCACACCATGGAGCGACTTCCGAAAGCGCCACGCACAGGCACGCCTGCTGCCATCGCAGAAAGTGGTGCGCGCCGCCACGAGAGACCACTTCACCTGCTTCAGCTGGAGCGACGGACTCAAGAGCTACACCGGCTACTTCGCCCCACATCTCGACACTCCCGCCGCACCCTTCAACCCGCAAGCCTCAAACCTCGTCGTTCCCTTCAAGGCCAACAACACCGGCAACCTCTTGGGATGGTACGAGGTGGAGGGCCGCAAGACCAACGCCGTGGCCGCCGGCGAGCCGCTGATGACAACCAACGGCGAGGAGTGGACCGTGGAGGGCCACCTCATCTGCAATGACTCCACGCTCGACGTGCGCTTCGCCCTCCACTCCACGGCCACCAATGCCCTTGTCTATCGCGATGAGGTGCGCGCCCTGCGCCCCTGCACCATCAAAGAGGAGAAAGGCGGCCTGCTGGCCATCAGCGAGGACGAGGCAACGCTCCAGCACCGCCGCTACCGCTTCGGCACCAACTGGGTGAACATCGACGACCGCGTGGGCGTGGTGGTCATGCCGGGGAAGAAGATGAAGATCGATGAGCCCCGCAACAACAACTCCGTGCTGACGGCCCTCCTCTACACCTCCTACGACGACCACCCACGCCACTACCAGGCGGGCGACATCGTAGACCGCCGCCACATCACCTTCTACTCCAACGTCAGCAGCGAACAGACGGCCCGTCTGGCTTCAGGTGGCCGGTAATCCTTACGGTCTCCTCATCTTCTTGCGCCAATTCCCACTGTCGTTTTCTACAATTACGCCTTGGACAGGCGTTCCTCCCGTCTTCCTTCCTAAAAGGTCGTAAGGCATGCCTTCCTTTTGTTTCAGCAGCACGGGGGAAACGACTTCCTCATACCCACCAAGCATTACATCCTGATAATTGCTCCAACGAGAGTGGATGCCGCCGCACACGGCGCGTACGCGAAACGAATAGCGCATAGCCGTCAAGTCATTAAACTCCAGGAAGCAATCTTTAATGTTGTCAACCCTCAACGACAGTTCAGCTACGTAATGCTCGGAAACTCCCCTGTCAATGTCATTGGCAGAATACAGTCCATCGTAGACAGTCACGCCACTGACGTACATCGTGCCAACAGACGTGATCTTCAGCCGATAAACCTTGCTGGTGACATTCTCAAAACTTATTACGTATTCATCCCGCTCATTTGACAAACAGACTTCTTTTGTTATCACGTCGTCGCCTGAAGGAGTCTCAAGGACAACCTGAAGACGGTTCTCCTGAACGAAGAAGGCAGTATGGGCCGAAACGCTTATTGTGAGGTTGTTGCTTCTTATTTGTACGGTAGGGCTTGTGATGTGGCCTTGCACGTTGCTGGTTCCAATCTTCGCTCCATATTGGGAGGTGAAGACTTTCTGGCCGCTCCATCCCGCATTTTGCATGTAGGAGTCAAGTTGTGCCGACAAGTCAACATAGCCGTCACCTGAATTTCTACGTGTAGTGAAGCGCTGCATATTTTCAGATAAGACGAGCGACTGCTGCGGGGGAGGCTGCTGCCGATATTCGTACAGTTCAACGTCATAGCTGTCAGCGTCTCCCGACGGAATCCATACGGCTTTGAATGATGATGCCGAAAGACGGTCTGCCGACAACGACGATGGCGTTGGCACATAAATGCCACCCATGAAATAGAACGAAACGAGGCCGTCTTCCTCCGTTATATCCGTTATCGGCTTGCCCAACCTATATGTTCCGTCGCTATTAAGATGATTCAATTTCAAGCCACTCCCAAGATGAGTGCTGTCTGTTGCGGCTTCCATTTCTGCCAGCCCCGGAAACAAATCTCCGCAAAGTTCATTTTCCGTAGTGGTGTAGTACGTCCGCCCATTGTTGGAAACAGTGTTGCCATAACTCCTGTCGGCAGGAACAATGGTCATCCGCTGATGATTCTGCACGTTGTTGACGCTGTTTTTATTCCAAGCATCCTGGTCATAGTCAACATGATAAAGCAATAAGCCATGGCACCCTTTAACGTTTCCAACGTATGAAAACCACTTTTCTGCTTGCCTGTTTTCAGCGATAAAAAATTCATTCCGATGGCCGTCATTATAGATTGCGTATGCTCTCGCTTCTTCGGAAAGGGGGCTCATGTCTTTTACGATACAAGGGGTGTTAAGCTCTTCCAACTCCAACCACCCGGCAAACCATCTCTCGTAGGCAGAATATCCGACGGGTATTTCACCCCTGCTATTTGGTCCGGAGTGTGCTCCCGAAGCCATCACGTCCCAGTAGCCCATACCGAAGCCCCCTTTGTAGCTGGTGTCGTAGAAATCGGGCAAGCCCAAGCAGTGTGAGAACTCGTGACATGCTGTGCCTATGCCACAAAGCTGGGTTCCACTCCCGCCATCGAGTTCTGAGCTACATGCGTATGTGTTGACGACAACCCCATCAAGCGCTACTTTACCAATGTCAGTATACTCTAAGCTATGCTCATGAGGCCAAATTGTGTTGGACTCTCCACCGCTTGCTTCGCCATATCCCGCGTAGACGACAAACACCTGCTCCACCTCTCCATCGCCGTTCCAGTCGTATTGCGAAAAATCAACAAAGTCATCAGCGAGCAGACATGCTTCCTTTATCATTTCACCAGGACGTTTGTCGTTGCCGTCTACCGCATTGGTGTTGCCTCCATAATAACCATAGTCGTGACTAACAGTGAACGGCCCTACCACATCGAAAGACAAGCGGAAAGTGCCATAGCTTTGATCGTAGAAATAGTCGCTTACCGACCCTACAGCGTGGTCTTCAGAGTAACCCGTGGCATTGAACATCTGATTATAGACTTCATGGGCATTGAGCCGCGACATTTCCTTGTTCGCAAAATTCACAAGAATCACCAAGCCTCGCTTCTCGCCAGTATATGACAGTGTTTTTCTTTTGGCGCCACCTTTGGCAGCAACTCGTATTGACTGACGCAACGGGCTCTTCGATGCTCTCTCACGCCATCGCGAGTTGAACGTCTCTAAAGCAAGTGCTGAATGTCGACTGACGAAAGCAGCCTCTTGCAAGGTTCGCCCCTGCTGTTCATGCGCCAGCCTATCTGACAGGGTCAGATTACTGCTGTCAGCAATAACATAGTATAGTGAGCCGTCGCTGGCAAAAGCGACTGGAATGCCGTCTTCCGTCACGTAAATATGTGAATGTTCGTCGCCAATCAGCTTTATGGCAACAGATGTGCCATCGGGCTGGTTAGCCGTCAGCGGCACCATTTTCGATGGTACCGCTGAGGCCATCAGCCCTATTAGCAAAGAGAGAGAAAGAATTGCACTTTTTTGCATTGCTCATTGTTGGCTCAGTGCTTTCTACCTTCCGCTGTAGAAAGCATTTTCAGCTTTCTTCAGCCTATGCAGTTGAGTAAGCATCTGTATGTTTTTGCCCGCAACCAGTGCTGGGGCACCTTCGCTCTTGTGCCGGACGCTCCCTCCTGTATTGGCGGGAGCTGCCGTCAACATTCGCGAACTGGCAGAAGCCTTTGTATAGAAGACATCCCAATCGCCATAGCTGTTTTGCGCCATGTACACATTCGTGCTTCCGTCACTCGTGCGGTATCTTGCAACGCCGTTGCTCTGAGTGGTGACGTATGTATAGCCCAGTTTGTTGAAACAGGCCAAGATGTCATCCTCGCCGACAGTCTTGCTGTCGAAGAACACATCTACGCGGTTTAATCCTGATGTGGAAGTGGTAAACCGATAGTCAATCTCATCCTCTTTATACGCTCCGTAGTACCACAAAGTGTAAGTGCCATCGTCGTTGCTCAGCACATTCCCGTTACTGCCGGCTTTGTAATCTTTCATATACGACTTTACTGACGCCACGGTTCCTCCCCAGGTGAGGTATGGTACTTCATAGAGCCGTGTTACCGATTCGTACCATGAGTTGAAGCCATCAATATCATCCATATAATAGTAGACATATTCGTCTGTTGGGTCGTAGATGAGATATCCGGCATACGTCTCACCAGCCAGGAATGTGAAGGAGCCGCCTCCTTCTGGGAACGTGTATTTAAAAGTTATTGCTTCATCTGAAATGTCAGAAGGAGTAGCCAATCCGAAAAGATAGTCCTGCTGGCCTGTTTCTATAGCAAAGATGTCATAGTTGTCACTATCCGCTATTCCGTTTGAATCATAGAAACCGGCAATGTCAGTCCAGAAATTGGTCTGGTTGTAGTTTTCATAGTAGAGTTTTGTGCTGCCTTCGTGCTGAGGATCGAGCCAGAGGCCCTGGCTTTCATTCTTTATATCCAAAGCCAGGAAAGACAGGCCAAGCGAACCGACATTTTCATATCCGCATGAAATGATGTAGCCAATAGAGGTGGGCGTTATAGTGCGACTCTCATCATTGCCGTTCAGCTGTATCTGCTCCGTCGAAACGGCTGCTGCTCCATACCAGTAAATATAGGTGCTGGGTATTTTGTCGAGCCTTAAAGTGGAAAGATTGTCTTCACCTGTAAAAGTCCAGAATATAGGATTGTTGCCGTTGTCAGCATCAAGCATTGTCTCAACAGCAACTACAGTATATGCCCCTTCGTCCATCTTCTCCAGCTCCACGCTAAGAGTTTGGAAGGTCCGGCTGGTTATGAGTTCCTTGCGTACCAAGGTTCCCTGTTCGTCGTACACGAATACGTTGACGCCTATTTGGTATTCAGAATGATTTCCCAGCAGATTCTGAATAGACGAAGTAAGGTCAAGCTGGTCGTATAGCTGTTGTGTGCCAATCGTCAGGGTGAGCTTGCTTGTACGAGCAATCTCTATGTCATCATTAGAGCATGCTGTAAACACGAGGGAAAACACAGCTAAGGCTGTGTACAAAGTGTGTCGGAATAATTGTTTCATAACGTTTCTCCTTTCTTGTTTTTAGAACTTGAAAATATTAAACTTGTATCCTAATGTGACGCATGCCACACTGAGCTTGCATGCGAAATTACCTGCAAGGTCACTCATGCCATGATTGTAGCGTGCTCCGATAAAGAATCCCCCATTAGTTTCATAGCTTAAGCCTATGCAGAGTTTCACGTCGTTGCCTTTCAAATCGCCAGCGGCTATCCGTACAGCATCATTCTGTATTTCATCCGGGCTACTTGAAAGTGCCAGGCAGAAAGCAGGGCCAAGCTCAACATTGAAATTGGGCGTAATGAAATACTTGAAGAGGAGCGGCATGGAGAAATATCCCAGTTTCAAGTCCTCATCTGCAACTGTCGATGTGTACTGAGCATAGGTAGGTTCCAGTTGCAAGGCTATTCTGCCCGTTCCTGCCGGACTGCTCTTGGTGTATTTGCCAAAGCGCACTCCGAAGACGGCGCCGCCCTCAAATCCGATTCCACCCTTCTGCTCCAAATCAACGGGCTTGTATTCGCCCATCAAAGAATAGTTGCCTCCAGCCTTAATGCCAAGGAAAGCGGCGTTGGAACGAGAGTCAGGAATGATACCTTCCTGCTCCAAGTTGTCTTCATCATCATCGAGGAACACTTGAGCGCCTGACGACAATGCCATGACAAATACGAATGACAAAACGAAAAATCTTTTCATAATACAATGGTTTTTTAATAATAAAATATGAGTAATCAATTACCAGAAGGGAGTAAGCGTCATGTGGGGAGCTTCTGCACTTCTGCCGTTTGGAAGTGTTGCCTTCACGGCAGCAATACGAGTCTTTGTCACATTAGGAATGCCTATCTGGGCCCTTGCAGAACCGTGGCCTCGAACATAAATTTCGTTAGATGTTCCCACGCGTTGTCCCCCAACATATAATGTCACCGTTGTTTTACCACCTTCATCTCCAACATTTGTGACAAGCACATTTACATAGAACTTGTCTTCGCGATTGGCTTTCGACGAAGCAGCCACAGGTGCCGACAGTCTGAACTGTGCCGGCTTTTGCACTTTCTTTACTGGCTCCACTACTGCCATGGCAGAATCGACATCAACCTTCTTTTCTTCTATTTGGTAGTGAAGAGCCACTTCTTGCCGAGCTAAGAGCAGTCCATCGGTACTGATTTCCAAACGGCAACGCTCCTCGCCATTGTGCTGTGGCCGGCTCGCTGGCGTGAACATAAACGTGCGCTGCTCCCCCATCGTATTGCGGGCTGTCATCCTGTATGGCTGCCCATGCTCATCTGTCATGCGCAACTGCAAACCAGCGTCTGCCATCTGGTCGGGCAGGTTCACCTGAAGGAAGCCGCTGCCGTCAGAACTGTCGTTCACCTGCAATGTGGTGCTTTCAAATTGAGCGGACACTCCTTTATCTACCGTGCGCAGTATGCCGTTCTGTCCATGGTAATAAACGCTGGCGAAGCCTCCGCGTACAGCATTGGCACGGTCTAACTGAGCAGGCAGTATGACTTGCCCCTGATACTTATATCCATACTTGCCCCCTTCGGCAAACACCTCCCAGCCGCTGTCGGGGGGTAACGCCTCCATCTGGTCGTTGAATTGCTGAATACGGTTTCCTATAGAGTGGTCGGGGTTCACTTTTACTTCATCGGCACTTACCTTATATCTGTCTAAAGTGCGGCCGCGGCGGTCAATATAGAATCCTTTTCTCCCGTAATAAGTGTAAACAACAGCCTTACCGCCAGAAAAGGTTGAGGCGAAAGCCAACAATCCCGATCCTTCAGCAACAGCCAGGTTGTTTAGATTGCGGTCTATATAGTAAACTTCATTCTTGCCCTTTACCTTCATCTCTACCGATGCCCACCCCTCGCTAAAGGGATATGCCTTGGAGAACTGGAAGTCGATAGCCATATTGCCGTCGGTGCCCAGATAGCCCCATACTCCGCTCTCGTTTGCCACGGGCATTTTCCCTTCGCTGAAAACGGCACCCCGGCGGATGTAAGCGCCGACCAAGACGGGCAACAATTCATAATCGCCCTCGGAAAGGATACCCTCCACCTTCATGCCTCGTCCCCGCCGATTCAACACCAGGGCAAAACCATCAGCAAATGGGCTTATACTGTCATATTGTGCAGGTACTATTTCCTTCCCATCAGGCATTATCAGGCCACACTTTCCCCCTTTTCTTACCTTTACCAGTTGGCCATAGCTTTCAAGCTCTGCCCCGGTTGGACGTACTGCCCACTGCATTGTCTGCGCCTCTATGCCTACGGCAATGGTAAGCATCAGCATAGCAACACATGCTCTTATCTTCCGCATCATCTTGTGTCGTTTACGTTTTAAAAGTCGTTTTTGTAGATATCCAGTTTCTGCTGTATGAGTTTCATATAGTAGTCGTCATGGGCTGATGATGCATACTGCATAGCTTTTTCAAAGTATTCATATCCGCGTTCAACATCACGCTCTACAGCCTTATTGCGCACGACTCCACCCATGAAATCACATCCCAAATCGTATAACGCATAATAATTGGCTGGTTCCAATTCTATAGTCCTTAACAGCAGCGAATGGGCCTTGCCGTTGTCTGGGCCGACAGACAGAGCCTGCTGCATCTGCCTGATACTATCCGGGCACAAGTCGTCAGCCTTCTCACTTACGAAGTAAAGGCGACTAAGCAGATATACCGCATCAGCATCGTTTCCTTCTGCCAGTTTCTCCAGGACTGCCAGCCCCTGCTTGGCAGTTGCCGGATCTTTTAGCTTTGCACATGCAGAAGCCATGTTCTCCTGCTGCTGAACCGGCTGGCTACTGACAGTTTCCTCGTCAATCCCTTTCTTCTCCTTCTCCGACCCTGTCATCATAAACAATGCCCCTATAATGGCCAGAAGGGCAACCGTTGCTGCAATTCCTATAATGGCCCATTTGTTCCTACTGGCCACAGAAGGCTTTACTTGTCCTATCTGCTCCAATGCGACGCGCATTTGCGCAGAAGTCTGGTAGCGCAGCTCCTGCCGTTTTTCGCAGGCAGTGGCTATGATGTTTCGCAGCGCCTTATTCTTGATGGGCGACAGGGGTATCTTTTCTTTCAACTGTTTTTGCAGTATTTCGTGGCTTGGCCCTTCAAAGGGTGTGTGGCCGGTGACACACTGGTAGAGCAGGATTCCCACGGCGTAAATATCTGTGGTCTGGTTTTGGTGCTTAATGTCGCCCAAAGCCAGCTCCGGGGCAGCATATTCCGGCTTCCCCATGAATTTCCCGGCCACGGTGAGACTTTTGTCGCTGGTGGTGAGCGTGTTCATCTGCTTGGCAATGCCAAAATCGATGAGCTTGATATGGCCGTCGCTGGTGACCATGATATTCGTCGGGTCGATGTCACGATGGATGTAGCCGGCGTCGTGCAGTGCCATCAGTCCGGAAATGACGCTCATTACCACTGTCCTGGCAAAGTGTTCCGAATCGTTGCGATAGTCCTGCAGGAGTTTCACGGCGTATGGCACCTCTTTGCCATAGCGGTCTGTGGTCTTGCCATCCAACAGGTCGCTAAGCGAAACGCCTTCAAGCAGCTCGCTCACCACATGGTAATGCTTCTTCACGCTGCCAAAGCCGTCAGGCTCCTGTATTTCCAGGAATCCCAACATTTCTACGAGGTTGTCGTTGTGCAACTGAATGTTGGCCTCTCGCCGGGCACGCTCGTAAGCGCTGGGTGGCAAGTCGTCGAACATGAACTTGATGGCTACAGGCTTTGAAACGCCTGTCTGCTCGTTGACCATCATTCCCTTGAAGACCTGCCCCATCCCGCCAACGCCAATGGGTTCCATGTCCGTGTCAATCTCGTAGTGAATGCCTCTGCGCTGTTCGGCATCTCCCTGTAGTTTTATGTTTGCCATTTTTTTTCTATCTGTTAATGTTGTCCGTTTCTGCTTTCATACGCTCGCTCAAGCTGCAGGATGATTTCCCTCACTTTTTTCTTTGTCTCTACTTTAACCTCGTAAAAACCGTCGTCGGTGCGTATAACATTTTTGTTTGGGTTGAACCGTCTGTCTTCGCCACTCAGCAGGCTGACAATGTCATTAATGCTGTTTTCCATCCTGTTGTCTGTCTTCTCATTATAACCTGTCAGTGCTTGACAAACTTTGCGCTTGCTGCTCTCTACCTTTTCTGTCACGCTGCTTTGCTTCCTGTCTCTGTAGGTCAGGAGCGACTCCAGTTCCTCAACAGCCTGCCTGAGGAGTGCCTCTGGAGTATCTTCTGCCCGGTTCTTGGATTGTTCTGGGCTGATGGCCGACAATTTCTTTTGCTGGGCTTCACACACTTTCTGCAAGGAGTCGTTGATGCGTTGTTGAACGCCAATGAGCTGATTCAGCGAATCAATCTTCTTGTCGATGGAAATAACTCTCTTTTGGTATTCCGTTCCTGTCTCGTTAATCCCTTCCGACAGTTCCACGTAGGTTTCCTTGGCTGCTTTAAGTGCAATGGAGAGGCTGTCGTTGGCTCTTTCCACTGAGTCGGTAGTGGTCTTTAACTTTTCTTGCTGCGACTGGCTTCCTGTACTTGAGAGACCTACGATGTTGAAGATCACGCTCACGACCAAAAGCAGTGCGCCGATAGCGAGAAGTGTTTTCTGGGCTGTCGTCATTTGTTCCTTGATGATTGAGTCTCTTTTCATTTCGATGATGGCAAGCGTGTGGTTGTCATGAGTGCCGCCATGCGAATCTCCGATGGTGTCTATTTCTGCCGACAGGTTTTTGGCCACAGTACTTACATCTGCCGGGGCTGTGAGCCGCATGAGCAGCTCGGCCTGCGTCATGACCCCCCAGACGCCGTCGGTGCAGAGCACAAAGCGGTCGCCGCGCCGGTAAGGCAGTTCGTCTATTTCCGCCACATGTTCGTCGGTGGCACCGAGCGCGCGGGTAATGACATTCGACTGAGGCGACTTCCTCGCCTGCTCTTCCGTCAGTGCGCCACCCCTCACCAACTCGCCGACAAGGGAGTGGTCGTTGCTGCGATATGCCATTTTCCCCCCACGCAACTTGTAGCAGCGGCTGTCGCCCAGGTGTGCCACTGTGGCTTGTTTGTCGCTGATGAGGATGGCCACCAGGGTTGACCCCATGCCTTTCAGCTGGGGCATGATAGCCATCTGCTCTTCCAGTGCTGTCTGTGCCCTGTCGACGGCTCTCTTGAACAAATCGGCAGGTTCGGAAATGGCAGGGCCATTGAGCAGTGTGTCCATGACGGTGGTTTTCACGATGGAAGAAGCCGTCTTCCCGCCCGGGCCGCCCCCCATGCCATCGCATACGACAATCAGGAAGCCGAGCGGCGTTTCGACGCATCCCAAGTCGTCTTGGTTTTCTGCCCTTCCGCCTTGCATGGAGATGCCCACGCCTTCCAGGCCATATCGCTGCGACACTATCTGAATCATCTTCTGCCTGTCATTCAAGCCATTTATGGTTTAACGTACACCCCGTGGGCAACGCCATTCTTTGCGTCATACAAGACAAAGGCACCACCACCATTTAGGTTATAAACAGCCGTTGTTGTCTCGTTCACGCTGGTACTAATTTCTATTGGCCGATAGACCGAGCTGCCCAATGCTTCGTCGGTAAAGAAGAATACGGGCTTTTTGCTCTTCCCTGTCTTTTTGAGGGGCACCAGGCGGAAGACTTCCACGTTCTGCCCGATGCCGACAGCACTATATTGCACTTCCACTTTGGTCAGGTTGTCAGCCCCCTTTTCCAAGGCAACAGGGTCGTAGGACTCCAATGTGTAAACGCCCTTCTTCACCTTTAGCTTGCTGCTTTTCGCAGGATTGCCGTTAATTCTCACCTCCTTTTCGGCAAGAACGACATCTACCTTCGGTGAATACTTTGAGTTATTCTCCTTGCTGATAGTGACAATGTCTGACATCTTCACACTCTGAATAACGCCAGACTCCTGCTGGACGAGGATATAATTCTCTGAATCCTTGCCGCCGGCATAATTCTGCTCTATGACGATGCCGGTGACGGGGCTGGAGTTCCTTACGTTCACCACGTCTAAGAGCATGCTCTGCTCAAAGATGTTCTGTTTGGCATTCAGTGCGCGGTAGCTGTATTTCTGCACGTCCTTCTTGGCCAGCGTCTGTATCACTCCGTTGGCCTGATAGAGACTGATGGTGGTGGCCGTTTCGCCGGCATATTGCCCCTCGTATGTCCCCCCCTTCGTATGGTAGGTGGCAACGATGCCCGAAAGCATGGTTTTGCCTCGTCTCTCGGAGCTGATGGCCACGATGTCGTCCCATGTCAGCGAGTAGGTGTTGGGGGTCATCTCTATGTATTTGTATTTCACGCCCCGCTCCAGCACCTTCACGTTGGCAGCCTGCTTGCCTTTCAGCTTGTTGAGGAAGTTGTCGTCCTTGGCCAGCACCGTCCTTACGCTGATGTCGCTGAGCAACAGGCTCCGGCTGCCCTCCGTGCCTTCCCACTTGTTGTTGCGGTCGGCCCACTCGCGCCATTGTTGCACCACCTGGCCTTCAGGCACGACGCGGTCGGAGCAGTCGGCCTCCACATTTTCCAAGTAAACGATGGCACTGTCGCTTTGGAAGAGCAGCGTGCCCAGGCCGTCGTTCTGCTGAATATAGCCATACAGGACGGTGCCGTTCTTCAGCGTGGCCGTCTGGTAAACCAAATCGTTATCAGCAGCATGGATGGAACCTGCGCAAAGGACTGCGCCTAATATGAATGTTGTTATCGTCTTTTCCATATTCATCTTGTTGTTTGAATTACTTGTTTGCCAATTCATCTAAAAGTTCTTTCACATACTTAGCTTTCACGCCGTAGTTGTAGCCCTGAACACCAGCCTGGCTCAGCCCTGCATGGTGCACGCCGACCAGCTTGCCATACTTGTTGAATATTGGTGAGCCACTTGCACCGCCAGTGGTAGCTGCATTATGGCCGAAGTCGTATTCAAACATCTGGTTGATCGACCCGCCTTGGGCAATCACCTTGATGCCCTCAGTATTGGCCTCACGCTGCAGGAAAGAGTCTTTGGCTCTGGGGAAACCGATTGTGTAGACATGACTTCCCACATAGACAGAGTCGGCCGAAAGCTCAAGTTTACTTGGCAATTCAACGATAGTACAGTCTGCTGTGGGCAGGCGTTTGGTAAGTGTTTGCACTAAGGCAACATCTTTGTTTACGTCTTCACCAGCCGCTATGACACGGCATTTCTGAATATTTGTCTCGTCGAAAGTCTCCCCCTGCGGTATAAGCGCAATATAGTCAAGAATGCCTTCCACTTTTACCTCAGACACAGAGGCTTTCAGTTCAGCATTTTTCAGTTTTTCTCCTCTGTCGGCAATTAGTGTTGCAACATAATGACGTATTGTTTCAAGAGAATTGTCGAAAAGCCAGGGTTTAACAACATGAAGGTTGGTTGCAAGTTTTCCATCGTTGGAAATGAAAAAGCCTGTTCCACCATATTGTGCACCACTGTCAGAGTTCTTGAAGATATTCACCAAATCGACTGCGGTCAACTCACTGATATCGACAAGTCGCTCACCATTTGGAACGAACCGTTTAGGTATTCCTAAATAAGCATTTAGAGCATCCATGTCCCAATTGCCTACCGTCACCTCGTAGTGATACACTCCGAGGAGCATCACGACGGAGCGGTTGTACATGGCATATAACTCGTCATCTCCATACACCTTCGGTCCTTTTGGTGCTGCCTGTATGCTGTCGAGCATTCCGGTTTTCATGCTGTCGTCGGCCTGTTTCTCTGTCATTTTCCACACGCCGAAGCCTATGCCGCAGAGCAGGAGGATTGATGCGGCAGCGGCGAGCATGATTTTGGGCATGTTGCTTGGCCAGGGAATCTTGTTTCCGATGGTGAGGTTGATGGGCACTCCGCCGCAACTGATGGCACTGCTTTTCTTGATGCGGAAAGGCTGGTTGGGTATAATCTTCTGCCCGTCAACGGTTGTTCCGTTTTTCGAATGGTCAATGATGTAGAATTTGCCGTCGTTGGCCTGCTTCACAGTGGCATGGAAGCGGCTGACGGTGTTCCCACTGATTTGGAAGTCGTTATGGAAGTTGGTGCCTATTCCCCACACACCCTTATAGCCGCTATTGTCTTCAATAGGCACTTGTGACCATTGCAGCTCAACGTCGGCGAAACGTATGGCATCGCCACGGCGCACGTTGACGGTCTTGCCGGGCTGGATGGGCTGGTTCTGAACGTAGGTTCCGTTTTTACTCCCTTTGTCCTCCAAGAGAATATCTCCACTATTAAGTATTGTCAGCTCAGCATGGAGCGAGCTTACTCTGCTGCTGTTGAGGGTGATGTCGCATGCGGCATCGCGCCCTATTTTTAATAGTCTCATACTGATAGGTTTAAAACGTTAGAAGTGTTTGGTTCGATTAGGACTTTCCTCTTTTGGAGCATCCGTCTTTGGCCTTTGAGTCTGACCGGCCTTTTTCTTGTTCGATTTGGCTATGGAGTCTGCCTTGACCTTGGCTATGGAGTCTGCCTTGGCCTTGGCTATGGCCTTCTCTTTCTCGCGAGCCAACGAGTCTTCAACGGCTTTCTTGCGGATAGAGTCGGTGATGTCCTTTGTCAGGGCCTGGCGGATGCTGTCCTGCTGTTGGCGCACCTGTTCGGGCGTAAGCACTATTTCCTGTGAGGCATCCGCTTTGGGAGCATCTTTTTTCGCCGCCCCCTCGTCGCTGTCGCCATTGAGGGCTTTGATGCCGAAGAAGGCCCCTACCAGAAGGGCTATTGCACCTACGGCCATGAGCCCCCAGAGCAATGGCGAGAAGGGTTTGGGCACCATGTTCCAGTCGAGGCGCGCAACATGGGCGAAAGACACGTTGTCTTTGCGCGTCACAGGCACGGGAACGTTTGAGGAGATGCGGATTCCGTTCACGTAGGTACCGTTGTGGCTTTGGTCTACAATGGTCATCTTTCCCGACGACGACACATTGAGCGTGGCATGCCGGCGGCTGATGACATCGGAATTGTCGTCAATGACAATGTTGCAGTTGAGGTCTCGGCCAATAGAATAAATCTTCATAGTTCTCTCTTGATTATTTTAGTTCGGTTTGTTGATTCTTTTCTTCTGCTTTCACAGGGTCGGTCGTGATGCCTTTTAAACCTGCACTTCGCAGCGTGTCTTTTGGAGGGGACGTCTTCAGTTGCTCGGAAGGTGACACCGGACTGCTCTGGCTCGTGGCATGTTCGCGCTTGTCGGTCCCCCGCTCGCTGATTACGAGCTGGACAACATTCAGGGTGATGCTCAGGGCGCAAACGACACTGAGGAGCATCAGGATTTTTTTTACTCGCTTTGGCATTTTCGTCTTTAGGATAGAATTGTTTTTTACTTGTATGATAGCCAGTGTGAGATTGTCATGTTCACCACCATCCCGGCGTCCAATCTCGTCTGCCGTGGTGGCAATATTATCCACCACAGGGCCGAGGGCATGGTGTCTTTCCGATGCCAGCTTGACAAGGTTTTTCTCCGGCATCACTCCATGTACGCCGTCGGTACAAAGCATGAAGCGGTCGCCTGCTTCGTATGGAACAACATTCACCTCCACTTCCACGTCGGCCTTTACCCCTAAGGCGCGCGTGATGACATTCGACTGTGCAGACAAGCGTGCTTGCTCTTCGGTTATGATTTTTTGTCGCACCATGTCGAACACTACGGAATGGTCGAAGGTGCGGAACACCTTTTGGCCTCCTCGCAGCTGGTAAACGCGGCTGTCGCCTACGTGGGCAATGACGGCAGCCTGCTCGCTGACCAACAGGACGGTGGCGGTAGAACCCATGCCCTTCAGTTCGGGATGTTCGTCACACGCATCGATGACGGCCTGGTTGGCATGTTCTACTGCTTCTTTCACCACATCGGCAGGGCTTTTCTTGTCTTCTCCGTCGGGGGCGAAGTCTCTCACCCGCTTTACAATCTCAGTGACAGCAATGCTTGAGGCCGTCTTGCCTCCCGGCCCACCGCCCATACCGTCGCAAACGGTGACGAGGAAGCCCAGTGGCGTGTCGGAAAAAGAAAAGGAATCCTGATTTTCCGTCCTTCCTCCTATTCGTGACTCTGCATACCCAATAATTGGAGCCTTCTCACTGTCGTGAATCTTAATCAGGTCCATATCTCCTTATCTATTTAGTATAATAATCATGACTGTCAGGGCAATGGCGGCAATGGCGGCAATCATCCCCACGAAGAGGATGCCGTGCTCCTGTATCCAGTAGCTGCACCGCTGCCAGAAAGAGGGTTCCTCACTCAAAGCCAGCAGGATGTCATCTTTAAACTCCATTGCGCTCTGATAGCGGTCTGCCTGGTTCTTCTCGGTAGCTTTCCAGATGACATTCATCAATGGCATGGGAATCATTGGCGACGAGGGCAGCTCTTCTTTCAACTGCTTGGTCAATGTCTCCACTTCTGTGGGGCAAGCCATGGGGTTGTTGCCGGTCAGCAGCTCGTAGAAGGTGATGCCCAGCTCGTAGATGTCGGTTGTCTTATTGATTCCATCCTTGTCGCCTCTCACCTGCTCTGGGGCTGAATATTCGGGAGTGCCGATAAAGCCGTACTGCGAGTAAGGGTTGCCACTGGTCATCTTTGCAATGCCCAAATCCATCAGCCGCACGTTAGACCCGTTCTCAACCATGATGTTCGAAGGCTTAATGTCGCGGTGGATGATGTCCTTTGAATGAACATAGTCCAGCGCGTCAAGCACTTGGCAAATGGCCACACACGTCTTTTCCACTCTTTCGGGCGAGGCGGCGAAGTTTCTCACATATTTGTCAATATCTTCTCCCTGCACATAATTGCTCAGCAGGAAAATGGGCCCGTGGTCGGGGGCATACTCACAATAGCCCAGCATTTCAACCAGGTTCTGATGGCGAAAAGCCAGCGATGCCTCTAACTTCGCACGCTCACGTATCTGCGGGTTGTTGGCATAGCTGTCGATGACGCGCTTGACGGCAACCGGAGCCCCATCACGGCAGCGGAACCCCAGGAAAACCGTGCCCATGGCACCGCTGCCCAGTGGCTGTTGGTACGGATTATAAGCATACCATTCCCCCATGACAGATAAGTAGATGTGAGGGTCGTTGGGCATTTGCTTTACCGTCTGCCAGACAGTCCGCCCGTGGCTTACCCTGCCCGTGGCTGCTGACGGCTCTGCCCTGCGACTGCCATTGCCGGCTCCTGGGATGCTTCTGTTTCGGTTTTGCATGATACTGACAATTCAGACACGTAATCCTCCTACTCAGTAGGCCACCGTACCCCCCTTGTTTCCGAATCCTCCCGTCGATCCGTCCAGGCCGACAGTGCCATTGGTGGGCACGTAGCCGCCTCCACCGTAGGGGTTGTTGCCACCGAAGCTCTCACCTGTGCGCGTAGGGCGTTGGTGGGCATCTTGCATGAAGGGTGCAGCATCAACGTCGGACATGTCGTCCTGTGCCTCACTGTCGACAGGGATGAAACTCTCGGAGACACTCAGGCCAATAGTTGCAGGATCAACAAGTATGAGATACATCTCATAGTTGTCGCCAATAGTTATGATGTCGCCGTTCTTACATTCCTCGGCTGTGAAGCCCAGGCTCTGCCCGTTGAGCATCGTTCCGTTTGTAGACCGGGCATCTGTTATAGAAGCAATGACTTTCTCCGGCTTTTTCAACTTACGCACCATGATGACAGCATGCTCAGTAGACACGGTGCCTTCAGACAGTTGGATGTCATTCTCAGGCCCCTGTCCTATCGTGTTCTGACCTTGGTAAAGAGGCCAGAACTCGCCGGTGGCAGTACGGGAAACCGAATAAAGGAAGCCTACCACAGGTTTCCCCGACACATAGAGGCGTTGGTTTTGCGGGCCTTGTTCTACAAAAGCAGCTGTCTGTTCGGCCATGCCACCCCCCTGCTGGGGGGTCATGCCTGGAACGATGGTCTTGCGCTGTGAAGAATTTGGTGAACGCTGATAGAGATTCTGTTGCGGATACCTTTGCCCACCATAGGGAGAACCACCTCCTTGATAAGGGCCCTGTGGCTGTTCCAGCCCTGGGATTACGGTCTTGTTCTGTGACATAGTTTACCCTAATTGAAGGCTAAACACCCAGTAGCCAGTTGTAATAATAGCAGTTCCTGTTCCTTAATATACGAAAAATGGCGTAGGTGCTGTTCCTCTTGCCCGTCCTGGGAACACAGGCTCTCGCATTGCCTCACCCACACAGGACAGACAACGCAGTTAGCCCACGCCAGTACGGAATCACATAAACATATATAATAACGTACTACGCAGACGTCTCGGTTGTCATCTGTCTGCTGTGGGTTAGGAACTTGCGAGATTCGTGTTCCACAACGACAGACGTTCGAAAACGTCTTTCTCATATATAAGACCGCCCGCCATACCCCCTTGGGGCTAACAAGCGACGGTGCAAAGATAATTCATTTTTTCTTTTCTAACAAATTTTTACATAGTTTTTTTGCGTTTTTTTTCTGATATTGCTCTTAGTACTGCATTTATTTGGCAACTAATCTTACAGCCAATGCTCAGCTGACATGATTGTGAAGGGATAGAAGACCATAGGTGAAGAGATGGAAAAAAATATCCTTCACACAGCTATTAACACACTGAAACACAGCCAGTTTTAGTGAAGGATGCATTTTACCCCATACCCTCCCCCACTGCTGAATGTCTTTGCCGGTGCTTTGCTGACACAGGTCAGCAAAGCAGCGGCAAGGTGCTTTTTGGGCCCCAAAGGGTGCAAGCTCTGACTTGCGGAATGGCTACAGGCGGGCGGCCACGAGCTGAACGTAGCAGCCTGCGGGCATATCCTTCACCGCAAGCGATTGTGGCTCAGGAGGTTCGGTCGTCGGTGAAGGATTCTGCTTCAGCTTCCTAAAGCCTGATGGGGGAGGGGCCAGGGCTACGGCTTCCTGAAGGCTACAGCGGAAGGGCCAGCTCTACTACGGGCAGGGGGAAGAGGGCGGCACGCAGCTCCTCGCAGCGGTGGTAGAGGGTGGTGAAGGCAGTCATCGACTGGCCCTTGCGCTGCTCCTGGCGGAACTTGTCGGCGTCCCAGAGGGCAAAGACCTTGCTGGTGTGGCCCACGGCATACTCGCCTAAGGAGTCGGCGGTGCACTGCAGGGGCACATCGGGAAACCACGCCTGCATCTGCTGTGCGAAGCGCGTCAGCTTCAGGTCGTCGAGCAGTTTCAAGTCCATCAGCACGCGGTAGGCGGCATACCACTCGTAGCGGTGTTTCATCTGCATGACCACGACGCGCTCCACCTGCTTCCTCACGGCGGCAAAGTCGATGCGGTGGCGCTGGTGGAACTGCCTGAACACCAAGTTGGTCGGCTGGTCGTCTGCCGGGGGCAGCACCTTCGGCTGCTGGGCCGCCGTCTTCCGCCGCATGCGCATGACGGCCTTGGCACAGTCGCCGTATGGTGTGCGTGGCACGCCCTTGCGCAGTCCGATGACCTTGCCCACGATGTGCCAGTGGGAGCCGCTGAGGAGGATGGGGTCGTAGCTGTCGTTGCGGGGCACGAGCCAGAGCAGTCCCTCGTCGTCGGTGAAGAGGGTCTTCACGGTGAAGGCTCCGTCGAGGCCCGCCACGACGATGTCGCCGTCGGCCAGCACCGGCTCCATCTGCACTTCCAGGCGGTCGCCGGGCATGATGTCGGCATCGCGCATCGACAGCCCTTCGGCATCGATGAGGAACACGGGGTGGCTGCCCACCAGGCTCTTCGGCACCAGCACGTAGTCTTCCACCTGTGCATCGCCAATCTCCGTAGGATTGCCGGCCAGCACGGGCATGTCGAGCAGGGGCACCGGCGTGTCGCAGAGCTGGGGGTTCAGGCCTGCCGCCTGCATCTGCTGTAGTTGCTGTTGCAGTTCTTCTTCACTCATGTGCTAAAAGATTTTCTGCAAAATTACAAATTATTCGCAAATAATTCGTAACTTTGCACGGATTTTTCATTAATAACGCAAGAATATGGAATCGAAACTCGTCATCTACAATACGCTGACGCGCCAGAAAGAGCGCTTCGAGCCGTTGCACGCCCCCCATGTGGGCATGTATGTCTGCGGGCCTACCGTCTACGGCGACCCCCATCTGGGCCATGCCCGTCCGGCCATCACCTTCGACATTCTCTTCCGCTACCTGAAGCACTTAGGCTATCAGGTGCGCTACGTGCGCAACATTACTGATGTGGGCCATCTGGAGCACGATGCCGACGAGGGCGAGGACAAGATTGCGAAGAAAGCCCGCCTGGAGCAGCTGGAGCCGATGGAGATAGCCCAGTACTACACCCGCCGCTACCACCTGGCCATGGATGCCATGGGTGTGGAGCGGCCGTCGATAGAGCCGTGCGCCACCGGCCACATCATTGAGCAGCAGGAGCTGGTGCGCCAGATCATGGACCGTGGCTTTGCCTACGAGAGCAACGGCTCTGTCTACTTCGACATTGAGGCTTACAACAAGCAGTATAAATACGGCATCCTCAGCGGGCGCTCACTGGAGAACGTCAAGGATGCCAGCCGCGAGCTCGACGGCATCGGCGAGAAGCGCCACCAGGCCGACTTCGCCCTGTGGAAGCGGGCACAGCCGGAGCACATCATGCGCTGGCCGTCGCCCTGGAGCGACGGCTTCCCCGGCTGGCACTGCGAGTGCACCGCCATGGGCCGCAAGTACTTAGGCGAGCAGTTCGACATCCACGGAGGAGGCATGGACTTGGTGTTTCCCCACCACGAGTGCGAGATAGCTCAGGCGCAGGCCGCCATGGGCCATCCCGCCGTGAAGTACTGGATGCACAACAACATGATTACCATCAACGGGCAGAAGATGGGCAAGTCGCTGGGCAACTTCATCACCCTCGAGCAGTTCTTCACCGGGCAGCACGAGCTGCTCTCGAAGCCCTATTCGCCCATGACCATCCGCTTCTTCATTCTCTCAGCCCACTATCGCGGCACCGTAGACTTCAGCGACGAGGCCCTGCAGGCTGCCGAGAAAGGCTTGGAGAAGCTACAGAACGCCCTGCGCGACCTCGACCGCCTGTCGCCTATGCCGTCACAGTGTGACGGCGAAACCGAGAAGGTGGTGAAGAGCCTGCGTCAGCGCTGCTACGACGCCATGAACGACGACCTGGCCACGCCGCAGGTCATCAGCATCCTCTTCGAGGCTGCCACCGTGGTGAACCGCCTCGTAGACCACAAGGCCACCATCTGCCCCGACTGTCTGAAGGAGCTGAGGGAGGTGATGCACCTCTTCGCCGAGGACATACTCGGGCTGAAGCAAGGCGCAGCACTGTCGGCCACGGGAGCCAGCGAGCAGCGCGAGGAGGCTTTCGGCAAGGTGGTAGACATGGTGCTCGCCCTGCGCGCCAAGGCGAAGGCAGAAAAAGACTGGGCCACCAGCGATCACATTCGTGACGAGCTGGCAGCCGCAGGCTTTGAGGTGAAAGACACCAAGGATGGTGTCACCTGGAAATTGAACAAATAGTCCTTCTGGCCAGAAGGACTATTTTTTTCCCCTACATTATTTCTACTCTGCAAACTGTCTGAAATAGCCAATGCAGTGGTCGCGCCACTGGCGGGCATTTGCCTGCTGGTGGTTGAGCCGGTCGCCTACCTCGCGGAAGCGGCGGCTATCAACGTATGGGCGCATCTGCTGCCAGACGTCGACGTAGCTGTCTACCATCTCCACGCCGTGGCGGTAGTGGCGCTGCAGGTTCTGCCAGAGCGTCTGTCCGTCGGCCATGCGGAAGGTCCAGGGCAGGTGGTGGAACCAGAGCAGATACTCCTCGGGGCAGGTCTCTACGTTGTCGAAGAGCTGGTTGTAGGGGGCGCGATACTGCTGCGAGGCTCCCGTTCCGCCGTGGGTGGAGCGGTTGAAGCCGATGCCGTCCTTCGCCGCCTTGTGGTACCACACGGGCTTCCACTCGTCGGGGAAGTTGGGCTGGTTGCCCTCCGGCTCTGGGCCGTAGTGGTGGTCGCCCTTGAAGATGTGGTGCAGGCCCAGGGGCATCATGTAGTCCACGCAGGTCTCGTGGCTGGTCTGCATCACCCAAGTCATGGGCACGAGGAAGTGCTCATCGTTGCTGAAGGTCTGCTGCAGCCATTCGCGGGCTATCTGTTCCGACGACAGGGTGGGGTTCCAGGCCATGCGGCCGAAGACATACCAGTTGGCCTGCGAGAAGTGGTGGCCGCACCAGTTGTCGTCCAGGCCGATGTTGGCCACGCCGGCAATGGCGGGCATGGCGCTGCTGACGAAGGAGAAGAACTCCTGCCACATGGGGCCCAGGTAGACCAGATGGCGGCTCTGTCCGAGATACTCCTGGGTGATTTGCAGCTCAGGCATCATCGGTGTCTGCTTCAGCTGGTCGAACAGGGGGCTGTAGGGCTCGCGGGGCTGGAAGTCGAGCGGGCCGTTCTTGATTTGGATGATGACGTTCTTGCGGAACTGTCCGTCCAGCGGCTTAAACTCGGCTGCGGCCTTCATCACGCGGTCGGTGTTGCCTTCGTGATAGCCATAGACAAAGGCGCGCCACATGACGATGCCGCCGTGGGGTGCTATGGCATCGGCCAGCATGTTGGCACCCTCGGCGTGGGTGCGCTTATAGTCGCCGGGGCCGGGCTGGCCCTCGCTGTTGGCCTTCACGAGGAAGCCGCCGAAGTCGGGGATGAGGCGGTAAATCTCGTCGGTCTTCGCCTTCCACCACTGCGCCACTTGCCGGTCCAGAGGGTCGGCGGTTGTCAGTGGCTTGCCGCCATTGACACCTTCCACGGCCACGGTCATGGGCGAGGCGAAGTTGACCGAGAGGAAGACGCTGATGCCGTAGGGGCGCAGCACGTCGGCTATCATGCGCACGGAGTCGAGATACTCCGTGGCCAGCATGCGCGGCGAGGCGTTGACGTTGTTCAGCACCGTGCCGTTGATGCCTATGGAGGCGTTGGCGCGCGCGTAGTCGCGGAGGAGTGAGGAGTGGGGGGTGAGGAGCGGGGAGTGATTCCTCCAGAAGATGCTCCGGCCGGCGTAGCCACGCTCAATGCTGCCGTCGAGGTTGTCCCAGTGGTTCAGCAGTCGGAGGCCGAAGGCGGGGTGCTGCTCCGTGGGGTTGACGGGCTGGCCCGTCTCTTGCTGGCGCAGCAGGTGATAGGCAGCGTAGAGCAGTCCCCGGTCGCGGGCTGCCTCGATGAGCAGTCCGCCACTGGGCGTGCGGCTGATGGCGAAGCCGTCGTCGTCGGTCATCTGCGCGTTGAGGCTGAGGCTGATGTCGGGCGTGCCGCGCCAGTAGCGGCGCAGCTCGTCGGCGGCAATGCCGGCGGTGGGCGTGGCAGCGGTGCAGGCCACGCGCACGCCACCCTCATTGGGCTGCATGCGCAGCCACAGCTGGTGGCCGTCTTCAGCAATAGTTGGTATTCCTGCCGTCAGCAGGAATACCATTGATAAGAGAAGCCGTTTCATCAGTCAAGGGCGTAGGTGATGGTGGTCACGACGCGAATCTTCTTGATGTAAGGCGTGTTCTGGTCGCGGTCTTCAATCTCAAATACTCCTTGGCCGGCCGTCTGTATGCCTCCGAGGCTGGCGCCGCTGGCCTCGGCAAACTGGTTGGCCGTCTTCTCGGCGGCCTTAATGGCCTCGGCCATCATCTCGGGCTTCAAGTCCTGGAACGAGGCAAGCTCGTAGTCGGGATAGCCGCTCTCGATGGCCACGCCCTGCTCCAGCAGGTCGCCCTGGCGGTAGATGGCCTTGTTCACCTGCTCCACCTTCTTCGTATAGACAGTCACGGTGGTGTGGGCGGTGTAGCGATAGCTCTTTCGGTTCTCGCTCCAGGTATTGGCCTCCAGGTCGTTCACCGATGGCGGGTTGATGGTAATCTCGTTCTCGTCGAGGCCGTTCTGCACGAGGAAAGCCTTGATCTTCTCAGCCTGCTGGCTGATGCGCTGGTAGAGGGCGGGCAGGTCGTTGCCCATCTCGGTGGTGCTGATGCTCCACGTCACCTTGTCGGCGGGCACCTCGCGCTCGGCCAGGCCCTTCACGGTCACCTTGCGGTCTTTGTTGGCAAAGTTGTCAATGCCGCACTTGATACTCCATCCCATCACAATCAGGCCCACGGCCAGGATGATGGCTTCTGTCACTCTTTTCATGATTAGCTCCTTTCTTTTTTAGGGTTAATAATGTGTTTGTTCAGTGTAACGATGATATAGGGTTCCTTTCCCACTTCCACATAGCGGCCATCGGCCACGATGTCGGTCTCTTGCTCCTCATGGTGCTCGTCGTAGAGGGTCATCGTCGCCTCTACCTGCGAGAAGTGGCGGCGCATGGTCATGGCATTCTTGATGACGATGCGCACCGGGCAGTTATTGCAGGCTTTGCCCGTACCGCAGAGTCCGGAGTCGCAGCCCGTCTTGCAGTGTAGCACGTTGCCCAGGATGTGGGGCTGGTCGTCCTTCATGCGGCGGTTCAGGTCGAAGTAGTTGGTGGCCTTCACCTCAAAGTCGCGGTTGATGAGGAAGGCAAGCCTGCCGCTCTCCTGTCGCACCTCGTTCACATATCGGGCATACTGCCGCCACCGCTTGAGCAGGCTGTAGAGGAGCACGGCCAAGGTGATAGTGCCAACGAGGGCCAATATGACGATGAGGGTAGGCATGGTCTTTTCTTAATTGTTGACGACAATGAGGTAGTAGTTCTTCTTGCCA